>Ga0105237_10000021_pt1 | contig 228856 bp, 179 predicted proteins | sample KBSC24metaG_FD_81520 | JGI IMG/M metagenome (GOLD analysis project Ga0105237, IMG submission 81520) | Corn rhizosphere microbial communities from Kellogg Biological Station, Michigan, USA - KBS C2-4 metaG | ecosystem: Host-associated > Plants > Roots > Rhizosphere > Soil | place: Michigan...
CTCTTACAAAGACACTACGGCCATCAACAATATCCTGCAGCGTTGGTATGACGCGATGCAGGCGGAAGCAACGCGAAGCGCCCAAACCTTTTCCGACGAACTCACCGCCATGCACCGCGGTCTCGACGAGCCGTCACGCGGACCCAGCGCCCCCTCATCCGCCCCCGGCGCCCCCTCTTTCACCATGCGTTATCAGGCATCGATCCGCCGGGAGGCGCCGCCGGCAGACATCTTCAGATCGCTGCTGGCTTCTTTCAAGGCAGCCGAGATCTCGCCGCTGATAGGCGGCGTCAATTTCGTCAGCCGCGAGGACGGCGACCTGGCAATGCAGGATTATTATCTGCATATGCTGATGTTCCGCTTCCTCCACCGGAAATGCCCAGCCGCACGTTACTCCCTGCACGCCGGCGAACTGACCCTCGGGCTGGTGGAACCGGAGGACCTCACCTGGCATATCAACGAAGCCGTCCTGACGGCAGGCGCCAATCGCATCGGACACGGGGTCGATCTACCTTATGAAAACAACAACCGGAGCCTTATGCAATACATGAGCCGGACCAGGACGGCCGTAGAGATCAACCTCGCCAGCAATGAATTCATTCTTGGCGTGCGCGACGATGCCCATCCCGTCCAACTCTATGCCGACAACAAGGTCCCCATCGTCCTCAGCACGGATGACCCGGGCATATTGCGGACCAATCTCACCGAACAGTTCGTCCTGCTGGCAATGCGCTACCGGCTACTGCGCTACGCGGATATCCGGCAGTTCGTGCTGAACAGCATCGAATATAGTTTTATAAAGGATGCCCGGTTGAAACAACAGGTGATGGGGGATCTTAATAACCGCCTCGCGGCGTTTGAAAGGGATGTGGTGCTGTAAGGCCACGCATACCGCAACCCTTCCTCGCCGGACCCGGCGCCCCACATTTTCAATTTTGTTCATCTTTTCGTCGAAAGCCTATGCGGGGCCTTTGCTCCGGCGGAGGGTTCAACAATTTTTTTAACGCTCCAAAAATTATCTGTATATCCTCTTCATGCTTATCCATTTTCACATCTTGCTGTAGCAGTGTTTTTTCAATTTGCTCTAACTTCACTAGAATATCCTTATGCGTTAACAGCATTTCCCGCATCTTAGTAAATACCCGAATCACCTGAATATTTACCGCGATAGCCCTTTCACTATTCAGCACGCAGGATAACATGTGACTCCTTGTTCGGTAAAACAAAAAGGAGCATGTCGCAGTCCTTGCTTATCTTCATTGGAGGACGCAAATTGCGTCCTCCAATTCTCTAACTCCTTGGTAGTCATTTCAAAGAGGAAGTCTGGAGGGAACCTATTTTTATTTCTTCGCACAGCTTCCTTCAATCTTTTTGTCTCCACGCCATACAGTTCAGCGAGGTCTCTGTCCAGCATCACCTTCTGCCCTCTAATGAGGTAGATCTTATTGATAATTGCTTCTTCTACTATTAGTATTGATTTATTTGCCTTTGCCATAATAGTTGTTTTAGAATTAACACAAGGGATAAAATTATTTATTTGGCCAGCCAAAACAGGGAGAACTTTTTCACATTATTAAATTCCCGCCCCCCATATATTCGGCTTGATTTTGGCTGCATCCTACGGATAAAACATTCAACAATGAACATCACGCTCGAACAAGCCGAATCCGCGATCAAAGCTGCCAAAGAAAAGGCCAAACAATTAAATACCCTCATGAATATCGCCGTCGTCGACGCCGGCACCAATCTCGTCGCTTTCGCTAAAATGGACAACGCCTGGCTGGGCTCCATCGACATCGCCCAGCGCAAGGCCCGAACGGCGCGTTACTTTAATATGGACTCCGGCAAAATAGGCGAGCTGTCGCAACCGGGCGGACCGCTGTACAATATCGAGCACTCCAACGGCCGAGGCCTGCCCCCCCACTTGCAGGCAGGCCCTAAATCCCTATATTTGCCACCCGCCCTCTTCAGCCGGGTGCAGTCTCGCCGGTCCGAACCACCGGATACAGCGCTACTCACCCGCACGTAAACACGGGGGCGGCAAAAAATCAGCAAAACATGCAATCCTGGCAAGACTACCAGCAAAAAAATAAAGATCGCTTCCTCAGCGAACTCCTCGAGCTCCTCCGCATACCCTCTGTCAGCGCCCGCAGCGAACACAAACCCGACATGCAGAAATGCGCCGGGGCCGTCAGACAAAGGCTGCTCGATGCCGGCGTCGACAAGGCGGAGATATATCCCACCGACGGGCATCCGGTAGTGTATGGAGAAAAGATCACCGACAAGAACAAACCCACCGTCCTCGTCTATGGCCACTACGACGTGCAACCGGCCGATCCGCTGGAACTCTGGAACAGCGGTCCTTTCGAACCGGTGATCAAAGACGGTAAGATCTACGCCCGCGGCTCAGCCGACGACAAGGGGCAGTTCTATATGCACGTCAAGGCCTTCGAGACCATGGTGCAAACGAACTCGCTGCCCACGAACGTCAAATTCATCATCGAAGGAGAAGAGGAGATCGGCAGTCCCAATCTCGCGAAATTCGTCACGACGCATAAAGACCTGCTCAAGGCCGACGTCATCCTCATCAGCGACACGGCCATGCTGAGCCTCGACACGCCCTCCATCGACATCGGGGTGCGCGGGCTGTCCTATATCGAAGTGGAAGTCACCGGTCCCAACCGCGATCTGCACAGCGGCGTTTATGGTGGAGCGGTAGCCAATCCCATTACCATCCTGGCCAGGATGATCGCCTCCTGCCACGATGAGAATAATCATATCACCATTCCCGGATTCTACGACGACGTGGTCGAGGCGACCCCGGCCGAACGCAATTTAATGGCACAAGCCCCCTTCAACGAAGAAGAATACAAAACCGATCTTGGCGTGCAGCAGCTCTGGGGTGAAAAAGGCTATACCACCAACGAACGCACCGGCATCCGACCCACCATCGAACTCAATGGCATCTGGGGCGGCTATACCGGCGAAGGCGCCAAGACCGTCCTGCCCTCGAAGGCGACGGCCAAGATCTCCGCCCGGCTGGTGCCCAATCAAAAGGCCGGGATCATCACCGAAAAGTTACTCCGCTATTTCAAACAGATCGCGCCGCCCGGCGTCACCGTCAAGGCGGAAGAACATCACGGCGGCGAGCCCTATATGACGCCCATCGACAGCAAGGCCTACCAGTCGGCTGCAAAGGCCATCGAAGCCGTCTTCCACAAGTCGCCCATTCCGGTGCGCGGCGGCGGCAGCATTCCCATCTGTGCATTATTCGAGAAAGAGCTGGGCATCAAGATCGTCTTTATGGGGTTCGGGCTCGACAGCGACAACCTGCATTCGCCGAATGAGAAGTTCGGGTTGGTGAATTTTTACAAAGGCATCGAGACGATACCCTATTTTCACAAATTTTTCGCGGAGGGGTAGTACGATGAAAAGAAATTTTATTCCCTGCCCAACGCTGTTCCTTTGTTGGCTGTGTATTAGCCAGCTGGCTGTCGCACAGAACTCCAGTCTCAGCGACTCGACAAAATGCATTCAGGTGCTTGACACTTTATCCCACAGGCAATTGGTCCGTTCGCCTGAAGTACCAGCTGCGTTCAGAGGCGGGGCTGAAGGATTCCAAAATTATTTTGCCCGGAATTTCCGTTTCGAACGAAATGAGGTCCAATATCGAATGACATTGGTTTATACCTTTATAGTAGAACCTAATGGTAAGGTTTCAAATGTTTCGTTTGCATTTGGGCCTTCTAAAGGGAATGATGCAATTGTGAAAAAGGGATTAATATTTTTCGAGCAACTACCGAGATTTAAACCAGCCATGTGCAATAATGTGAACGTTGCAACAAGAGTCATGCAGCCGATAGTTTTGGTTCCAAACTTCACCCCCTCTTATTGATAGTTCCAATGCTCTTTTTATCATTTTCAGAGATCATAATCCCCAAATTCAGCCATTTTCGGAGATTATAATCTCCGAATTTTAATAACTAAGGCACATTGTACACGAACCTACTACAGCGCCATAGTCCTGTGATCGCCCCACACCAGCACGGCGGGATCACCAGGCACCGTATTCCAGCGACATTCGCGTACCGTTATGCTTTTCGCACGGGTATCGATCGATAACAGCAGAAACGAGAGCCGCGTCTCGTCTTTTGCCGAGAACTTGCCTTTCAGCGGAGAGTCCACCCGGAAACAAGGGAGCAAAATGCCGGTGCCGGGCGCTTGCCATTGGTAGAATTCTGTGTAGTTGTTATGACCGTGAAAATAGGCCTTTATTTCCGGGTGACGTTGCAGGAAAGCCGCAAACCCTCTTTGTTCATATATCGCGGAATCCTTGATGGTGCGCCCGTCGCGGAAGGTCTCGGGCAAGAGGTTCTCAAATTTGTCGGTGCTGTCGATGGCATGCCGGCCGTTGGGATTGGTGAAAAACCGCGCTTCCACATCGGGCATCGAATGGGTGAACAGGAGGACGGGAATACCTGCCTTGAGACCCTTCAGGTCTTGTTCCATCCACTGCTGCTCGGTGGAGTCGGGCCAGAGATTGACGAACACCAGGTGGATACCCCCGATATCCCTGGAATAATGAACCTTGTTCTTCGCATAGTCATAGTTTGCTGCGGTCCTGGGCTCAGCCGGGGACATCATCCTGTTGTACATGCCCGCCAGGGAGGACGCGTCGGTGGCAGGGCTGGTCGGTTTCCAGAAACCGATGGCATTTGACACATCGTGATTGCCCGCGCAAAGCCAAAGGGGCGTCGGCTGGTTGCTCCTGTCTTTTGTCGCGATGCCGTGGCCATAGTCGGCCTCGAATTGCTGCCAGGAGACGGCTGCGGATTGGATACCCTTCTCTTCCCGGTTGGCAATATCGCCGGAGATCAGGATCGCATCTATCGCATGGATACGCTGTCCGGCAGCAACACCGCTATCCCCGGGAAGGACCTGTTCCGGCAATCGGTTGATGGCGGCAATCATTGCCTGATTGATCACGGTGGAGGGTACGCTGTCGAAATTCCTGAAATGCGCCCGGGTAATACCGTAATGGACATCGGAGGTGAAAGCCAAATGCAGAACACCGTCCTGGGCTTTGGCAGAGAGAAGAGACAAAGCCAATACCAGCGTTGATAGGAAAGAAGAAGAGGGTCGCGCCATGAGATCAGCATGTTTGATCCGGCAAAATTATCTTCTACCCTATTGAATAGGAATATCTTGCTATTTTTAACAATAGCGTAATAATCTTTTAACCATAAGGTTATTTTAAAATCAGAATTCGCCTAACCTCTCAAAAGTTATATTCGGATTGGAAGTCAGGGACTGGCGTATATTCCTGTCTGTCGTCTCATCATGCAAATGATGCCCTGCTGACCAAGAGAAAATTCAAAGACTTTTTTCAAAATAATATTGCAGCTTTGTAACGATCTAAAACGTTTTCCACATGGCCGCCTCTTCTAATATCTACCTGCCGCTTAACTTTAATCAGCTCTTCGAGCTGGTCAAACAGTTGCCCGCTAAAGAAAAACAGCAGCTTATGGGCCTGTTGCGCCAGGAACAGGAAGATAACATCCCCGTCCCCAAAGAACACAAAAAACTCGTTCGCCAGCGTATTAAAAAATATATGCAACACCCCGAACAGCTGATCGATTGGGATACTGCTAAAAAAAGGTTCAAGCTTGATTGATGAGGGGCTACAAACTGAAGATCACCCCCGAAGCATTTCAGGAGATCCAGGAGGCTATCGATTTTACCATCAACGACACCTCCCGCACCATCATCATCCAGGCCGTACTCTCTCATTTCCGCGATCCGGATACCCACTGGAAAAAAAGAAAGTAGATCATTCCGGAGACAGGACGACATCAGTCCGCACCTCATCGCCGTCAATTTCTATAGTCCTATAGCCGAAGTCTGATCACCGGCCGGGTCGCGAAAACCACCGGGCATTGAAGTTTCCAGCGATAGCCTACTCCAACGCGAAAGGCCGCTCCTATAGCGCAGTCCCCTGGCCGCTCTTACGGGGTAGTACACCGGATGTTCGCTACAATGTTTGGTCTCATTACCAGACGATCTGTAATGCGCCCGGAACGTATACTTATCATGCAGGAGGTGCTGAAGGCGACCGTTTGAACAATCGCGAATGGACCACGCTGTCCTGGTCGGATGATTTTACCAGGGAACAGCAGGCACATATCGTGGATGATTGGTATGGTGCCAATTGCGGCACTTTCAATACTCTTGAACAGCTAAAGAATAATTTAAACGGCCCCGACGCCCTCAAGGACCCTGCCTTTCAATTTATCATTAAATGCAGATCGGGCGTTTTTTAATATGGAATTTAAGCAGGAAGGACTGATAGAACGCGAGATAGAAATTGCCGGGGTTAAGCAAAAAAATGTTAGCGGCGCATATAAGAAATATGATGGAAAAATTAAAAGCGGAAGATGTGCCGACGCTGATCAAACTATTAAAGGACAAATTTACTTAACTCCCACCACCGCTTACCCGCCGATGCTCTTCAACGCATTCTTATTGTAGGCCGCTTCTGCCCCGAAGTCGGCCTACAAACCGTCCGACAACTTCCCCCTCCCCCTCCCCTTCGCGCAAAAACATGCTCAAACATGCAAATATTATCCTAAATTCAATCCTCTAACTGTCAAATTAAACCTAACTATGAGAAAATTGAGCACGCTAACCTTCTGGGCCATCCTGCTATGGGGACTACCCTTGCCCCTTTTCAGCCAGACCCGCATCGTCTCCGGCAAGATCACCAACTCCAAAGGCGAGGCCGTCCCCCTGGCCACCATCCAGCAAAAAGGTACGACCAAATATGTGACGGCCGCGGAAACCGGTCGTTTTACCATCAACCTTGCAGGAGCCTCACCGGTACTGGTGATCACGTCTTCCGGATATCAACCCCAGGAGCTGACCATCGGCGACGCCACCTCCTACGATGTCCAGCTAAAGGAATCCGGCACCCTGAGCGACGTCGTCGTATCCACCGCCCTGGGCATCCGGCAAAAAAAGAAAACGCTGGGCTACAACGTGCAGGAAGTAGGCGCTGCCCAGCTGGCGCAGGGCCGGCAGAATGATTTTATCACCGCCCTGCAGGGTAAGGTCAATAACGTCAATATCACTTCCACGGGCGGAGCGCCGGGTTCTGGCACGGACATCGTTATAAGAGGTATCTCTTCCCTCAGCCCGGGCGCCAACAATCAACCCCTCATCGTCATCGACGGCGTCCCCGTCAATAACAGCACCAACGTTTCCTCCGTCATTCCCAGCGCAGGCACCGCCGGCAACCAGGCTGCCAGTAACGACCAGTTCGCCTTTGCCAATCGCGGACTCGACATCAACCCCAACGACATCGAATCGATCTCTGTCCTGAAAGGCGCCGGCGCCACCGCCCTCTATGGCTTACAGGCTGCCAACGGCGTGCTGATCATCAACACTAAAAAAGGACTGTCGGGCAACACCAGCATCAATGTCAGCAGCAGCCGAAGCGACGATTTTCTGACCAAATGGCCGGAGATACAGACCACCTACCGCGAAGGCTCCAACGGACGGGTCAATGTGAACTATGATGGCACGCCGGGCTCGAAGTTCCAGACATTCGGACCGGTACGCACAGCCGCCGATCCGGCATATAACAATTTCAAACGGGCCTTTACCACCGGACAACGCTACGACAATTCCATCGCGCTGCAGGGCGGCAACAACAAGTCCACCTGGTACAGCTCTTTCTCCGCACTGAACCAGAACGGCATCCTCGAGGGCACAGGATACAAACGCTATACGTTCAAGCTGGCGGGCACCTACCAGGCTACGGACAAGCTGACCGTAACGGGCTCGGCATCGCTGATCTCTTCAAAAAGCAATATGCCCTCGGCCGGCGACAAAGGAGTGATGACAGCGCTGTCGTATCACACTACGACGTACGATGTACGGGATTATATCTACCCGGACGGCAGCATGAAGGTGTATTCGCCGGGTAATATCGATAACCCCTTGTACACGGCAAAATATAGTCAGCTGGTGAGCGACGTCTTCCGATTCGTAGGGAATATGGGTCTCAGCTATACGATCGTTCCCGGACTGCGTTTCGATTATAAGATCGGCGCGGATATGTACGGGGGAAAGAATACGCGCATCGTTCCCGGACCGAGATACCCTGGCGACCCCACCACCCTCGATATCGCCATCGCCAACGGCGGCTTTATCGTGGAGGAAAGACAGAATTTTCACGATGTCAACAGCAATGCCTACCTGACATGGGACCACCGGCTGTCGGATGACTTCAATCTTACGCTGCTCGCGGGGAATAATATCCAGGTCACCCAGACCGATATCACCAACACCCGCGGTGAGAAGTTTGCCCTGCCCGGATTCTACGACCTGAGTAATACCACCAATCTGTACGCCTTCCGGGCCACCACCAACAGAAGATATGCAGGCTTTTTTGGCAGCGCCAAAGTAGGGTTCAGAGAGGCGCTGTACCTGGAGCTTACCGGCCGCAATGACTGGAGCTCGACCCTGCCCACGCAGAATAATTCTTTCTTTTATCCGGCAGCCAGCCTCAGCTATGTGTTCACGCAGCTGCATCACCTCAACAACGATATCCTGAATTTCGGCAAGCTGCGCCTTTCCTACGCACAGGTGGGTAAGGACGCACCGCCGTATAGCAACGGGCCTTATTTTGCATCGGTTGCAGGCTTCCCCTTTCAGACATCGACGGGCACCAGCGTCCCGGGATTTCTCCGAAGTACAACGGCAGGTGACCCAAGGCTGAAACCTGAAATGCAGAAGTCCGTTGAAGTAGGTACCGAACTCCATTTCCTGCGCGACAGGGTGAATGTGGACGTATCTTATTATAACAGCCGCAACGTCGACCAGATAATACCTGTGCCGGTGTCTTATACGGGCGGCATATCCCGGTATATCACGAATGCCGGCACTATCCGCAACAGCGGCGTGGAGGTAGAACTGAATGTGAGCCCGGTGAAAGAACGAAACTTCTCCTGGAACTTCGTGGTCAACTGGTCGCAGAACAAGAGCAAGGTGCTGTCCATCAGCCAGGGCATAACGGAGATCCTCTTCTATGACGAGGGCAGGATCAATAACAAGCTGGTAGTCGGCGGCTCGGCGGGTGACCTTTACGGTCAGGTATATCAAAGAAATGCAGAAGGGAAATTGCTGATCAACTCCGACCCCACGGCAACCAGCGTCTACGGACTGCCGCAATATACCGCGAATTATGTGAAGGCGGGAAATGCACTGCCTGTATGGGTCGGGACGATCAATAATTCCTTTCGGTATAGGCATTGGACGCTTTCCGCCTTGCTGGAATACAAAAAAGGCGGCGACGTATACGATGTGACGATGCGCAACAGTATCCGTAATGGTGTACTTAAGATCACGGAGAACAGGTATAAACAAGTCGTCTTCAATGGCGTTAAAATGACGGACGGCAAGCCCAACGATATCCCCGTAGTGCTGGACAGGACCAACTATTACAACGCCCCCGCCGCCTTTGCCAATGTTGCCGACGTCCTTATCCAGGATGCCAGCTGGCTGCGACTGCGGAACGTAAGTCTCAGCTATGACCTGCCTGCGCCCTGGATGGCCCGGACCAAGGTCATCAAAGGTGCAACCGTCGGAGCGACAGCCAGCAATTTCATTTTATGGACGCCTTACAAAGGGTACGATCCGGGCAGCACGGCTTACTCTTCCGGCTATAATGTGTACGGATTCACCGGCAGCAATATTCCCAACTTCAGCTCAGTGATCTTTACAGTAAACCTTAATTTCTAATATTATCGACATGCGCAATCATATCATCAAATATATAGGTATAGCATCCTGCATCTTTGCGGTACTGCCGGGGTGTAAAAAATTCGTCGAGTCGGGTAACGCCAATACCAATCCCAATCTCGCCTCTACCGCCACACTGAATACCCTTCTGCCCGCGGTGGAATATGTAACGGCTAACAACCAGGCGAATGTGGCTTATATCACCTCGATGCTAAGCCAGCAGATGGCGGCATATAGCTCAGGGCCTATCAGCGAGGACCAGTACCGCGAGGTGAGGATCGCAACGGGCTATTCGGGCATCTATCTCAGCGGGCTCACCAATGCGAAAACCATGCTGGACCTGGCACGTTCACTGGGATCGCCCTATTATAGAGCAATTGCCCGGATACTTTTTGTGACCAATCTTTCACTGGCTACGGATACCTATGGCGACGTGCCGCTCACTGACGCCTTTCAATCCCCCGCCATCCTGTACCCGCACTATGACAAACAGGAGGATCTGTATACCTTTATGCAGGCCTATCTTGACTCTGCCATTACAGAGACCGGGCAGGCGAATCCCGCTAATTACAAGCCCGGCGTAGACGATCTCATTTATGGAGGCACGATGACGAAATGGAAGTCGGCAGCCTGGTTCCTGAAAGCGAGACTATATATGCATACCACCAAAAAAGGCGCGGCAACCGCAGCCGGCAATGCCCTGACAGCCATCGCAAACGGATTCACCGGGACGGGCGATGACTTCCAGCTGGTATTCAGCGATAAAAACCCCAACCCCTGGTTCACCAACGTTTCGGGACGTATTTCCGGCAGCGCGATATTTTCGATCGGCCCGTCCAAACGATTCATGGATGCGACTACCGGAGTTGTATATCCGGGATTGTTCGACCCGCGCATCGACACGCTGGTGAAAAAAACAGCTACGGCCGCTTACGGCGGTATTATCAATGGACAAGGCGCCGTCAGCAGCAACAACAATCTCACTGATGTCACCTATTATGCAAGACGGAGCGCTCCGTTGGTAATAGGGTCGTACAGCGAACAGAAATTGATGGAGGCCGAAGCCCGGTTCCTCGCCAACGGCGGCACGGTCACCTCGACAGGCACGGTGCAGGCCGCATACGATGCCTACAAAGCCGGCATCACCAGCAATCTTGCCAAGCTGGGCTACCCGGCTGTCTATGCCAACGGTCCGCAGGTGGACGTAGGCGCGGCAGCCCTGACGATGGAATTGATCCTGCGGGAGAAACAGGTCGTCCTTTTCCTCAACCCGGAGGCGTGGACAGAAGTCCGCCGTTATGACTACAATCCAAATCTTTTCAGGGGAATGGCGCTGCCGCTAAATATCGACCCTTCCGCCAACGGAGGCTTTATCCGGCGCGCGCTGTATCCCCTGGATGAGATCACGCGGAACCCCAATGCCGCCAGCGCCGTGAAACCCATCAGCGAAAAGGTATGGTGGGATCAATAAAAATAATTAAAAAAAATACTTCTCATGAAAGCATTGATATCACTTCTGCTGGCCATCCTTACAGGAATGGCCGCCTGCAAAAAATCAAAAGACTTTACCCAGGACAACACCACTCCCACCGGTGTCGGCTACACTGTCGTATCCGCCAATCCCCTGCAGGATGTAACGGCCAATCCTATCAAAACGCTGGGGACGAGCTCGGGTTCTGCCACTGCCTATCCCGCGGGCAGCTCTTTTAAGACGGAGCTGACCTTTTTTTCGCAGAGCCCCATCAAAGAGACCACGCTGTCGGCGACAATATCCGGCACGAAAACGCTGGTGACTACGATACCCTATGCACCGGCGTATTCAAAAGCCAAGAGCCTGGACACCCTGCTGGTGCCCTATACGCTGCCGTCGGCAACGAGTGGTACGGTCATCCGGCTCGACTACCAGATCACCAATGTCAATACCTTGAATACTGTCCGGACGGTGTATGTAAAGGTGCAATAGGGCTGCCGAACGAAAGCTCACCACCCCTTTATAAGGATCAGCTGCCGCGTCTCCACTATCACATTCGACTGATCGATGAGGTGAACGATAAATTCTCCCTGCGCCATGAATGACTCTTTAAGATCGATGCGTTCCACCTGTATATCCTTATTGATGGTGATGGAGAGATTGTTTATGATGGTCCGGCCGCGCATATCCTGTATCTGCAGCTTGTAATTTCCTTTTGCAAAATTGGTAAAGGTCATGTCTACATAGTCGTCCTTCACCGGATTGGGATAGATGCGGAAGATCCTTCCGGGAGCAGTTCCGGGCACCGTCGCAAGCTTGGGATTGATGAGCGGGCCATTCATCCTCGCAGGCTGGCCCAATACGTTATTATTTGCCAGGTCGGCCGCGAGGGTCACCGAGCCATAATAGCCTATGCCCGTAACAGGGGTGGCTGCCAGGCTGTTGATATCTACTTTATAATAGGCATTTCCCGGGGTGCCCGGAACGCAGGTGGCGCAATCGACTATCAGCTGACCCTCATCGTCAACCGCTGCGCCGTTGGAAGTGAATCCGGCGGGCAGCCCTGTGATCGCTCCTTTATAGGTGGCCATCTGCGAGGGTACATCGATGGAGAAGACGTGATTAAATGAAGTTACCAGCAGTAAATTACCGTTACCGGCGCTGACCATATCCCCGCCGGCGGAAGAACATGAAGAATGGATGGACACCGGAACATTCAGCGGATTATCGATCAATGCCCCCATATCGGTGATCTGCACATTTTTCCCGGTGGTAAATTTGATGAAGTGGTTCGCGTCGTTGGACAACGCATAGCCATTTCCATCCGGGGTAATGATCATCCGGGTGATTTGGTTGGGCTGGTCGAAAACGCCTTTGACAGCGCCAAAATCCTGACCCATGACATAATTGAAGACTGCCGTCTTGTTGCCGGAGATCTCGACATAACGGAGTTGGTTGATGCCCAGCGGCGCATAGAACAGGTAATTGTTCTTTTCATCGTAAGCCGCAGCGGCCACGCTGGTGGCCATCGGCTGTAGTAATGAATCCGCGGGCAGGAGCATGTCCCTGTTGCGCAACAGGTGGCTTGTCCTGGCGTCGTTGATCTGAAAAAACTGATCCTTTTCAAATACAGACATGACGGTCTCACCTGTGTGCAGATCGACCAGTTTGACTTCGGAGCCCTTACTGCTGCCCGGTGTGCTGTAGGTAACGGCAAAAGCCAGATTCTGTCCGGCGCCGGCCAGGGGAGTAAGCGCAGACAGCATTGATATTGAAATAATTGAAATACGATGTCCTATATTTCTCATAAACTGTTGTTTTGTAGGTTTCTTATAAATTAGCAAATATTTATATAATAAACAAATATTATTTTATATTTGTATTTATTATCATATTCCCGCCCTATAAACATCCCCTCCTTTTTTTATTCACCGCTTAATTCTTCAAACATGAAAAAATTGCTTGTCATGGGGCTTTTGATTCCATTTATTGGAATGAGCCAATCGAAAAATGTCATGTCTTCTACCAGGGTATTTGCCAGACAGGAAAAGATCGCTGAATTTGAAAAAGCCATCGCCGCGCATGCGCAAAAATTCCATACGGGCGATTGGAAATGGCGGGTGTGGAGTATCGAATCCGGTCCGGATGCCGGCGGGTATATGATCGTCGAGGGGCCTAACAGCTGGGCGCAAATGGATGGCCGGGGGGATATCAGCGCCGAACATACGGCCGACTGGAATAAAAATATAGCGCCGCTGATCACGTCACAGGGCTCACAGGCCTTTGCCGAATTTATTACCGATCTGAGCACGGTGGAGCTCACCGACTATGCCGATAAGATCCTCATCAATCATGTCATCGCCAAACCCGGCAAGATTGCCAATGTCACCGGGCTGATCAAAAAATTGAAGGGCGTATGGTCGGCCGGTAAAGAATCGGTTGCGGTATACCGGTCGGTCGCCTCAGGAGATCCGGGTTTTATGACGGTCACCCGGCTGAAACAGGGGTTAAAAGAAATGGATGAGAGCTTCCGGGGTCCTTTGAATGAACGTTACAATACGGTCAACGGGGCCGGGTCGTTCGATACATTTCTAAAGGATTATGCAGACGCAGTAGAAAGACGCTGGTCGGAGCTGTTGGTGTATAAACCCGAGTTGGGATCGAAATAAATAAAAACAAGAGGGTGTCTCCTATGTTTGTATAGACAGGAGGCACCCTCTCTTTATCATCGTACCAGCATTATCATTGTAGCCTGCGGGAACCTCCCTTCGCAGGAATATGCAACAGGGTGGTTAACTTGCTATATTCCATGGATTTTAATTGATCCGCCGTATAGGTAGTCACCTGTCCCGCGGCGTTGGTAACGGCTATCTTTCCAGGGATCACCACATAGCGGTATTTGTAACCCGAGAAGTCATAATAGTTCCATATGGTTATTTTACCCTCATTAACGACAACGTTCAAAAAGTTATCTGCGCCTATAATAGTGGAATCGCCGACAACCAGGTCGTCGGGCATGTACAAATACCCTGTTACCGTTCCGGAGGAAAGAATGGCAGCCGTGATGGCAGGAGCCTGAATGGTAGCTACATAGATCGCATGGCCAGTCTTATCAAAACCACCTACCGGATTGAGGGTGATCCAGGGTGAATACTGAACACTGTCTGGACCTGTGTCACCTTTGGCGCCTGTGGCTCCTGTTGCTCCCGCGGGGCCGGCTGCACCTGGAGTACCGTTAGTACCGGCTGTACCTGCGGAGCCGGCCGGACCCGTAGCACCGGCCGGGCCGGTCTTTGAACAGCTGCTGATACCAATAACAATGAGAAGGGAGGCTAAGGAAATTACTCTTACTGTTTTCAAGTTTTACAATTTTTGGTTTTTACAAAAGGATGAATCCGCAACCAAAATAGTAAGAGTAAAGAAGAATTATCCACAGACTTAGCCACCGGCAACAACAGAGCGTTGAAACGCGGGATCGTTTATTCACCGGCGCGCGCTCATCACCCGCGACGCGGTATTTATTTCGCCTCCTTCGGAAGTCCCTTTCCTTCAGCCAATAATTTAAACAGGCTTTCTTTTATAAAATGATTCCATCCCTGTTCGCAACTGGCATAACATTCTACTGTGGGCACCATTCCGACATGCGTCATGTCTATCTGCGTGGAATTATTTTTCGACGAAACTTCCCACACGATCTTTGTATCCTTCCATTCTTTTTTGTCGTTCAGCCAGGGAATATGGCAATCCGTAACGTACCAGGTGATCGTCTCACCCGCCACGACATCCGTTATCCTGAACGTCACAAAAGTATCGCCAAACCTGACGGTAAAAATATCACCCGTCTCTTTGGCGCTGCCTTCAAAATCGGTTGTCCACCAGGCAGGCACATTACAAATGTTGTCAAAAGCTTCTTTTGCTGTGCCGGGGGAGGCGATGCTGCAATGATAGTCGGCTGTAAAAATTTCTGTTTTCATGTTTTGTTTGTTTTAATGTGTAACTTACAAGTTACCTAAAAGTAAATGTAACTTTTAAGTTACGCAAATTTATTTTAAAAAACCCGCCACTTAGGCGGGTCTTTATCACTTTAATTCTTGAATATCAGCTGACTATATTTTATCCTGGGGCCATTCACTTCAACGACATAAACTCCATTATTGAGATCCTTCACCGGAACATCCACGATACGGGCGCCCGTGGACCTTACCGTTCGCACGATCTGTCCCTGGGTATTGATCACCCGGATGTCCATCTGACCCGCAGGATCGTCAATGCCTATGTGCAGGCTCTCCGCCACTGGATTGGGATAAATATTCAGCGTGGCAGTACCGGACGTTCCGAAATCGATAGCCCGGATGGGGGAATAGGTGACGGCGTTGTCTCTATCGATGATGGACAGACGATAGTAGTTCTTGCCGGCGGCCGGTTTGCCGTCGGTGAAGGTATAGCTAAGAGGCGTGGAGCTGTTGCTGGCTGCGGCCACCGTACCTATCGTCGTAAAATCATTGGCATCGCTGCGGCGTTGTATCTCATAATGGTCGACATTTATCTCCTCTGCGACGTCCCATTTCAACAGGCTGGTGTTGTCTTGTTTGGTTGCGGTAAAACCGGTCAGCGAGATGGGAAGAACGATGGGGTTGTTGCTATAAATTATCGTATAATATCCATTGGCAAGATTGGCCGCATTGACTCCGAAGGAAACGGTCTTTGCTGCGGCTGACACTGTGGTCGAGCTAAGGGTGACGAGCTTGTTGGTGCCGCCCATAAAAGTTCCTGTCGTGGCATTGTAAAGCAGCTGGTAGGTAATGCCGGTAGTAGGGGTAGAACCGTTGTAATCCCCGAAATTGAACACCAGGGTAACCAGACCTGCCGCGTTGCCTCCCGTCTTCTGCACATTCCACGAGCGGTCCCACATGGTCATGGCGCTGGCGCTCTGGATGCCCCAGATGGTGGCATTGGTATTGACGGTATTGGCCTGCCCGTTATGTGCGCCCATCAGGTAACCTGCCGTATTCAAAAAATCGCTTCCGCCGCTGCCGCTGCTGAAACCCAGGCCATCCGTGGACCCGGAGACATCGGTCAAAAAATTATCCACGAAGCTGGTGTATCCGATGCCGACGAGGTTGGTGCCATACGTAGTGGTTGTCGGCGGGGTGTACTTGCTAACGGAGACCGCCTGATTCCACCCTGCCGAAATATAATTCTCCGCGATGACACGCTGCGTGGTATTCAGCGCGGTATTATAAAACAATATCTCGGACATGGTGCCGGAGTAGTAATCATCCACGGCCCAGTTGCTGCGTCCGATAAAATTGCTGGTCCGGACTAAGGAACTCGGCACCCAGGTGATGCTCGATCCTGCGGCGCCGGTTTGGCCCTGGCCATTACCCGACGAATAAAAGTTCACCGCCGAAGTGCTCCCCGTCGCTCCGCCTGACTGGACGGCCTCGTAGAGATTACTGAATCCGTTGCCAATGACGGCAGTGGTGGTATAGGTCTGATCGCCGCTGCCGCCATTGAAGCCTTCGTAGTACATAGCATTAGTAGAGCCCCGGCGGCCAAAATTGATATTGTCGTTGGCCTGGCCATTACCAATATCATAGACCCTTTGCCATCCCCAGGCCGTCTGTGCCGCGTTGAAACTTATCTGCATCAGCGAGGTGACGCCTCCTGTAAAGGAATAGGCGGGCAGGTTCGCAAGACTACCTAAATATTGTGAGCTGGTAGAAGTAAATTTTAATGCCGGGCGTCCATTGGGTGCCGCCGTTGCTCCATAGATTGGGGCATTGGCGGTGGTAGCCTGTCCAAAATGATTATTATGGCCACTGAGATCGGACCACTGGCTCACCTGGTTGGCGCCATTCTGGGTGATGGACGTGGTCTTGTTGGCGTTGAGCCAGATCAGAAGATTGGTATTACCCAGACCTCCTGGATAATAGCTTTGGGCGGTAGCCTGCCCGAGGCTAAAAAAGAGCACTGCGAAATTGGAGATAAGTCTAATTGTTTTCATGCATACGGGATTGACAAAACACTTATTGCAAACGTAGTGCTAAGAAATCAAGTATGTGGAAAACAGGGTTTTACAAAAATAAATATTTTGCTGCCCCTCCAAATTTGGGAAAAATTATTGCTATTTGGGAAATCGTACAGCGCCAGCCTTTATTTGCAGTATTGCGTCATTTCGGGATCGGGCCGGGCGCCCAGTCCCCTTTATCATCTTCCAGGCGGGCAGTCATAAAGTTATCCCCTCCCTCATCGCAGATCGGATAATGTGTCCGGGCAACTCCTGTTTTTGGCGTATTGGGACGTCGCCGGTGTAATAGCCTAAAACCTCACCCCACTCTTCTCATAAAACTCCTTACTATCCTTAAAACCAAGCATATCCCGGATCGCCGCTTTCTTGTCTGAACTCTTATCATAATACGCCTTGCAGATCTGGTACCCTACCCAATACCCCAGATCGGCGGGTTTGTCGGCAGTCTCCTGGTTGGAGTTGGCGATCCAGTTGCGGGCCCTGTCCAAATACATTTCTTTTTCAAAGTCTTCCCATATCTTTTTTTCCCGTCCCTTCGCCCAGACGTGCAGCCGCTCATTGGCCGTATTTCCCGATATCAATTCCCCGAGAAAGTCGGCCATACCTTCCACCAGCGCCGCGCATAACAGCGTGGTGTCTCTTTTTATCCCATTCTGGTTGAAGTGGATCAGTTCATGGGCGACCACATTCGGAAGTTTGGCCAGCTCCTGGAGATTATTGCGTTCCCACATTGACAGCTCACCCAGAGGGATATCCGCCGAGCGTGCCAGTTGGTCGAGACCGATGAGCAAGCCATTATCGGTGCTCGTACCCATGGAGGTGAACGCCCCGATGACGAAGTAGATATCCGGGAACCAGGCCTCGGGATAGTATTCCTTTAGCCTGACAAAGCTGCTGATCATACCTGGTTTCAGCTGTTCCACCATCGTGGTGTTCTTGCGGATGGCTGCATAGAATGCCCGCTTCTTATTATGCTCCGTAACAAAACGATTGATGCTTCTTACCTTGATGGCGAAATAATCCTGTAGGCCATCCGTACCCACATTCAGATAATACTGACGGTAGATGTCGGCCCGGTGAGCCGTGTCCGAGCGGGCGATATCGTAAGCTTTCCAGAAGTTGACGACATCGGTTGTTATAAGCCGGGTGCGGGTCGGGTCGTGAGTGCCCACGGTAGGCATCTTTTCCAGCTGGGAGACGATCTGCGCCCATTCTGGCAAGGCATGCAGCGAACTAAGGTCCGCGTCCTCCTTAAGATGTGCGCTATTCTTAAACCCTGAAGCGACGGACAAACGGAGCAGGACCATGGCGCTATCCGTCTTTCCGGACAGCGAATAGCAACAAGCCGCATTGTAGTAGTGGTCCAGTCGCAGCGTTTTAAACTCGGCATTCCGGGCCATTTCCAGGTAATAATAGCCGGCCAGCGGGTAATTTTTCGCCTGATAAAGGCTGTCTGCGGTGCTTTGCGCCAGGGATACCTTTCCCTGTATCATCGATAAGAGGAGTAAAACAAAATATCTGTTCATAGATGGGGTTGTATATCGGTGCATGGATTGGGTTATCTGACGCTCACCACGATCCTGTCAAAACCTTTGGCCCTCGGGTGCGCGCTGCCCTTTACACCATGGTCGGTATAACTTGCGGTAAACAAATAGCTGCCCTTTTTGTTTAAGGAGAGGATGCCGGTGGTTCCGTTATAATAAGTAATGTTGGGTTTTGCAGCGTTGGCAAGTATCCACTGGACCGAACGTTTGATGTCCCCTGCGTCCAGTTCAGGATGGGAGGGCATTTTTTCTTTCCCCCATACGCCCGATGAGCCGTCCTTGATGCGTCTGACGAGCGTGTCGGTGCTGGCCTTTGCCGCCGGATAACGTTTGCTGATGTCATAAAAGGACGGACCGATGGCCTTGCCGTTAAAATTATGACAGTTGAAACAATTGGACGTTATAATAACGGCGAGCCCCGGCGCATCGTCGGGAACGCTCTTGCTGAGGGCGGATACGGATGATGCAGGTGCTCCGGTTGCGGGCTTGCCGGATGCGGCTGCGCCCATATACCTCACTTCCAGCAACACCTCCTTCGCATTGATCTCGTCAAACCCGGAACTCCCGTCTTCTTTGTCGGCTACACTTATCCGGTAGTTTACGGGCGCCCCTGCGCTGAGCACCGCGCTGCCTGCCGGCGTCTCGATCTTCACGGAAGGGGGATGGTTTTCAGAAAGCACACGGCTCCCCGGCCACCCCCCGGCATGCCCCTCCGCTTGGGCTCCGCCGCGGACATTCGGCTCGCCAGCTGCCAAACCCGTCAGCGCCAATACCGCGACCATCGCATAAATAAATCTATGTTGGAATGCCATATTAAAGTTTGTCAATCTCCCCCGCCACACGCTGCGCGCTGCGGATACAAGACTCCATCCCCCTGCTGAGATTGTCGGCATAGGTCCCGGCAAAATAGATCCTGCCTTCCGGCTGCATCAGTTGCGGCCAGAACCTATGCATCTCGCCAATAGGAAAGGGCTCCATCTCGCAGGCGGGCGCATACTTATCTTTTGTCCAGTCCAGGGTCAGCACCTGCTCGATGCTGTCCTTCTTGCCGGGATAGACTTCCCGGAAGGCGGCCAGAACACGCTGCGGCGAAAGACCGCCCGGACTAAAAGCCTTCAAAATCACCCGGTGGGTATCCCCGACAGCCCCGCCGTGAGCCTCACCGGCCGCACCGCCCGCCCCCTCCGATGCCAGCCAAATAGAAGAAATATCCGGGTGCTCGAACTCCATATTGATACTGGCAAACCCATCCTCCAACCAAAATTTCGAGCTCGCCTCAAACACAAAAAAAGGATGCGAAGAATACGCCATATTCTCCACGACGTATTGTTTGGCCGGCGACAAAGCAGGCGTAACTGGAATATTCCTGAAAACTGGCAGCGTAATGCAGTTGACCAGCACATCGGCGTGCATCTGCACTTCCTGACGGGTATTGAACGCCCGATAGGTGACGGTCACCCCCTGGGGAGTATGTTGTATCGCCGAGATGGGATGATTCAGTCTAACCTTTTCGCCCAACCGCCTCGCGAACGCCATAGGCAATTGTTCATTGCCATTCTTCAGACGAAAGGTCTCGCCTTCGGACCAGGGTATACCACGCGACCTCATGACAGCCAACCGCCATAAATAATACAACGCAGAAGTATTCTTCCCGCCCAGATATCGAAGCGCTGCCGGCGAAGCGCCTTCTTTTTTAAACAGATCAGCCACCGGGAATTTATCAAACTCGTCATAGCCCACTCCAAAAGGCTGATAGGCATCGGTAAACTTATCGAGATAATGCCCGAGATAAAACGGGCTCAACGCATAGAAAGGATTTTGCGAAAGAAATTCGACTTCGCGCGCATTAAACTCCAGTTTACGCAGTACGGCCGGGTCGCGTAACATTTCAGCGGAATAGAATTTCCCGCCGATGCTCTTCAGCGCATGTTTGTCATATACCGCCTCCGACCCTTCCGCATTGGGATAGGGAATAGCCGTCAGCCCGAACTCGTCGACGTATTCAAAGAATTTTTCGTAACCCGGCCTGGTGATATGGTCAGCCCCAAAGTCGGCGTACAGACCGTCCGACAAACCATCCCGACCGGTAAACACATGCCCGCCATATCTTCCCGATGCCTCGAGCACGACGACGTCATGACCCTTTTTCATCAACTCGTACGCGCAGCATAGCCCGGTGATCCCGGCGCCCGCAACAATGACTTTTTTGGGGGTCGCCGGCTGTCGCTCACCGGATGAAGCCTCTTCGGCAGCCACCCGCGCATCGACTCCTTCCGGAACTTCCCCTGAGGCAGCACCCCCGTCCCCGGCGGCGCCCGCCGCAACGAGCCCCGGCACCAACGCCATACCGGCCCCTGCCGCAAGCGTCTTTTTAATAAATGTCCTTCTTTTCACCATATGCAGTTATTCTCTATACAGATCCCCGTTAAGATATTTCAGCCCGGAATCAACGATTATCGTAACGATCTTTTTCCCCTGTCCGATGACCCTTGCGCGTTGCAGCGCCGCCCACACATTGGCGCCGGAAGTGGTCCCGCCAAATATCCCTTCCTCCCTCGCCAGCCTCCTTGCCGTGACCATCGCATCCTCATCGGACACGGGCATTATCTCATCTACCAGATCGCGTCTGCATATCGCCGGTATGAATCCGGTGCCGATGCCTTCCAGACGATGCGTACCCGAAATATCTCCGCCGGACAGGGCGCGCACCCGCAACGGTTCGATGGCGATACACCGGATAGCCGGTATTTCCAGTTTGAACACTTCGGCATTGCCGGAGAAAGCGCCCCCTGTGCCGACCCCCATGATAAATTCGTCGATATCTTGTCCAAGAACATCCAGTACTTCTCTGGCCATACCATGATAGGCATTCCTGTTGTCGATGTTATTGAACTGGTCCGTCCAGAAGGCATTGGACGCTGCACTTAGCTCTTTTGTTCTTGCCAGCATAACATCAAAAAGCCCCGCCGTTATTTTCCCATTCTCGCTGGGTATGATGTCCAGCGCAGCCCCAAATGCGCGCATGGTCTGTAATTTCTCTTTCGCAAAACAATCCGACGACACGAAATGCGCACGGTAGCCCTTCGTCGCACATACCATCGCCAAAGAGCTTCCCGTACTTCCGCCAGTGTATTCCACAACCGTTCCCCCTGGCCGGAGCTCGCCCCTTCTCTCGGCCCCTTCGATCATGGACAGCGCCATCCGATCTTTCATACTTCCGGTGGGATTGGCGCCTTCATACTTGACGTATATTTCGGCAGCGCCGGGCTCGGAAAGCCTTTCTAATTTTATCAATGGAGTATTCCCTATTGCTGGCATGTTAGTATATATTATGGTCACCGGAAGATACAATATTTACGGATACGGTCTGTTATGTCTGGCAAAGGACCGACCCCATTGCCAGTCTATCTGCACATGAAAAACACATTACAGCGGCCGCCCGCATTGTCTCTGCCGGTTCGAATCCAGCCTTCCCGACTCAAAAATCAACCCTTCAAATCTTTGATTTTGAAGGGTTTTTTAATTCCACTAATATTTCAATCCAGTATATGAGATGCGTTATTAAATTTATTCTGAATACCTTAGGGCAGGTTCGAATCCGGTTATACTCCCAAGAATTTATAAATGCATTATTGCTGTCTTCTTGCTTTATTCCGCGGCCAGTTATGGTAAAATTAAAGAGTAGTCTTTCCAGGAATATTATTTTATCAGATAAGGCAAGTATAGAAAGTTCGTCAAAAATATCCTGAAAATCTTTTCGTCGTTTATCCATGGTCAAGGAGAATGGAAGTTATATCAATTACTTTTCCTTTCAGAATAATGATCTGGTGTCGTAGGCACAAATAGCTAATTTTTCGTTGGCCGAATAGACAATTATGGTTTTTATGGATGGTCGTTTTCTTTAAAAGTTGTTCTCATCGTATGCAAAACCTTGTTCACAATATATAATTGACTTCAATCCTGTTAAGCATTTATTGATGATATTTCACGTTCTCCTTCTCTCCTTTTGACTAAAGATGCCAGTTACTCCGTATCGTTTCGCCTCAATTTTAGTTGCTCAATATCCTCTATATCCTTCGCTCTTCCTTGGGTCTGCTTATTGGCAATCAAATCAGCATAACTAATAAAGGGAATCTCTATTTCGCCAATTTTCGAAACCTCACAATTACTGTAAGAGTGGCGAAACCTTGAAAGGCCAGGCAATTCGGGCAAAAAATCAACTGTAAACGTATCGTACTCCAATCCCCGGAAGTTTGGCGGGAAAGTCTGTAATAACCGTGTAACGCGACCGCAGTTCCGCCGATTAGGAGATATTCGACAGAATGTTTGTTCAGTACTTTGCAGACGTGCAAAATGCTATCTGCTAAACTACCTTCCATTGCCTGACTGCTTAGAAGGCGGACGGGATGCCAAGTTGCCCCTGGTATAGCGATGGTCAGAGAGAAGGGTCAGGAACTCCTTTAGTTCAGATTCCTTCGCTGAATCGGACTGATTTTGAGATTTATGGACCTCGTCGGTCTTCAAATCATTAAAACTTGTATAGTAGGTGAGCTTGGCCATATACTTTGTTCTACAAATTTAATTTTTTTTTTAGAAATGACCGTATGATTATGTGCCGGGGCGATAAAACCTAAATAGCTGCATTTGGCATTGATTTACAACGTATTATCTTTTAAACCGAGTTGCTTCCAATTTTGTAACTTTTAACGGCTGATTCTTTAGCCCTGACCATTATAAATTAATACTGTATTTGTTTCCTTTGTGTCGCTCCATTATTATACGGGCTTGCCCATCGGTGACCATAATTCAAAACCCCCTCTAACCTTTTGGGTTCACTTCACCACGGCGGGTGCCTTCTTTGAGATTTTTGCACCAGATCTCTTGCTTGAAGCGCTGGCTGATAATAGTAATAATTGCAGTTGCAATAGCGCGGCACGGCTTTGCATTCGGGCAATGGCTTTCTTCACTGGCAAGGACGAATTTTTATCCTGGTATTATTTATTTTACTAATTTTCCAGTCTAAATTAGTAGCTATTCTTTGTCGAGGTTGTTGCCATATGAAGAAAAGGCGCTTCTGCTGAAAATTTCAGAAGATGATGAAAACGCATTCAGGACCCTATATGACATTTACTTTCACCGTCTTTCAGTATACATTTTTAAATTGTGTAAATCCGATACTGCGACAGAAGAGATCGTACAGGATGTTTTTATAAAGATCTGGGAATATCGTAGCTCCCTGGCCTCCATAGATACCCCCGAGGCTTATATTTTCTCAATGGCGCGGAATAAGACGATTGATCTTCTGCGAAAACTTGCCAGGGAAACCGGCCTCATAGGTGTATTGAAAGCGCATTTAGAACTATCCAATAACGAAATAGAAGACAAGCTCAATCTCGCCGACCTTCGCCGTCTGATCGATGAAGCGCTGGAGCCCCTGTCCGACCAAAAAAAGAGAATATTCCACCTAAGCGGGAATGAAGGGCTTGAGCATGATGAGATCGCCCAGATCATGCAGCTTTCCAAAAGCACCGTCAAAAATCATCTTTCCCAGACTTTGCAGCATATCAGGGAGTTTCTCAGCCAGAAACAAAACCCTGAAGCTTTATTGCTGCTTTTGTCCCTTGGCTTGTTCTATTCCTGAAATTCCGGAATTTCATAAAATTTATTCCCGCAGACAGTACGTTTGGCTTTTCCCATCGTCTTCTTACATACAGACGATTGTGCAAAATTTATCCCATAATATTAGTAAAGCCATAATTCAGTTTACTATGCTCCCTGATCCCGCAAGGTTACATTATCTGCTGGAACAATATACGGCCAGTAATTGCAGCAGACAAGAGTTGCTGGAATTATTGCAGGCAATCGATGAAGCAAGACAGGATGAGGCTTTGCACAGCTCGCTTCAGACGATCTGGAATACCATTTCGGATACGGATCCTTTACCTTCCATTGACAAGGAAAAAATTTTTAGCAACATTTTTAGTACAGCACCGGTTCATGTCCTGCCCCGCAAAAGGATCATAGCCTGGAGAGTAGCCTCCGCTGCAATAGTTATCCTGGTATCAGCCAGTCTCGCTTATTTATATCTTCCCCGCCACTCCGCGCAACGGCTGGCCGGCAAATCTCCAAAAAATATAAAGGATGACCGGGCTCCTGGCGGGAATAAGGCAATCCTCACCTTAGCCGACGGTTCGAATATCGTACTTGACAGCGCCCATAATGGCGCCCTTACTCAACAAGGCAATTCAAAGGTGATCAAGCTGAACAGCGGTCAGCTGGCCTACCAGTCGGGGGCCGGAGGGCCGGTGCCAACCGGCGTTCAATATAATACGATCGCCACTCCCCGGGGCGGACAATACCAGGTGGTTTTGCCGGATGGCACCAAAGTTTGGCTGAATGCGGCTTCCTCTTTAAAATTTCCAGCAGCCTTTACCGGGAAACAGCGCAGGGTAGAACTGACAGGAGAAGCCTATTTTGAAGTGGCGAAAAACCCCAGTCTGCCTTTTATCGTGCATAGCGCAGGAAGTGACGTGGAAGTCCTGGGTACCAGCTTTAATGTGAATGCCTACGATGACGAGGAAACGATACGAACTACTTTACTGGAAGGATCCATTAATGTATCGGGTGGTGCCGGACATACCCTCTTAAAGCCGGGCCAGCAGGCGCAACTGGACAGGAAAGGCAATTTGCACCTGGTGTCCGATGCCAATACCGAAGAAGCCATCGCCTGGAAAAATGGGTATTTCCAGTTCGACGAGGCGGGCATCCGGGTAGTGATGCGCCAATTGTCCAGGTGGTATGATGTGGAAGTGAGCTATGAAGGCCCTGTTACAGAGCGGCAATTTGGCGGTGAAATGCCAAGGGGAGTGAATTTGTCGGAAGTATTGCATATCCTGGAAGAGAGTAATGTGCATTTCAGGATCGAAGGGAAAAAATTGATCGTAACACCTTAGATCTATATAAAAGAACCGGCCCTGTTTCGGGAGTTAACTAAAAAGAAAACCGGAAGTGTTGCGAGCACCTCCGGCGAGTAGCTTGGGTTAACCCATTTTTGACAATCGTTCTAGAGACTGCTTATTGTTTAACCCAAACAAAACAAAATTATGCATTTAAATGCTATGATCCACCCCGGTATTGGGAAGGGTGGATCTTTAACCAAAACGCTGCTGATTATGAAGCTCACAGCACTTTTATTGCTTGCCGCCTTTCTTCAGGTATCCGCCAAAAGCGATGCCCAGCAAGTTACACTTTCGGAAAAGAACAGCTCTTTGAAAAAAGTGTTTGAAGAATTGCGTAAACAGACGGGCTATCTTTTCTTCTATGACGTCAATGCGATGAAAAAGTCCAGACCGGTAAACGTTTCAGTAAGGAATGCCGGGCTGGAAGAGGCTCTGAATGCATGTCTCAACGACCAGCCCTTCACCTATGCCATTGTCAACAGGACAGTGGTGATAAAGGAGAAGAAGGAAGAAGAAAAAAAGGAGCTGCCACCCACTCCTCCCATCGATATTGCCGGGACGGTGGTCAACCAAAAAGGCGAGCCCCTGGCAGGGGTCACTATTTACATAAAAGGGACCAAAAAAGGAAGCACCACCGACGACCAGGGCAACTTTAAAATAACGATCCCTTCGGGGAATCAAACCCTTGAGTTTTCCATTGTAGGCTATGAAGCGCAATCGGTAAAACCAGCCGGCCAGACCTTCCTACGGATCGTGCTGAAAGAGGCGGCTTCCGATCTCAGCCAGATCGTTGTCGTTGGTTATGGTACGCAAAAGAAAGAAAATCTAACCGGTGCGGTGGCAACCGTCAGTTCCAAAGACCTGGACAGCCGGCCGCTGGTCAACCTGGCACAGGGCTTACAGGGGCTTGTACCGAATCTCAACGTCGACCTGGGCAGCGGCAGACCAGGTACTGCTGCGACGTTCAATATAAGAGGCATTACTTCCCTTAATTCCGGTAATGGCAACCAGGGTGGACCGTTGGTAATGGTGGACGGCGTACAGATGGACCCCAACCTGATCAGTCCCGGAGACGTAGAAAGCGTCACCGTATTGAAAGATGCCGCATCAGCCGCCATCTATGGCAGCCGTGGCGCATATGGTGTGATCCTCATCACCACCCGCAATGGCAAAAAGAACAGCCCCACACGCCTCAATTATTCCGGGTCGTATACGATCACGCGTCCTACCCGGCTGCCGAAGAACCTTAATTCGGTGGACTATATCAATATGCACCGCGAAGCCGACAGGAACGGCCAGCTCAGCGGCGGCAATACGGCATCCTTTCCTTTCACGGAAGATGATTCTATCATGGCGGCCAAATACTTTGCCGACCCAAAGAACAATCCCAGTGGCTATCCCGATCCAGGCAACCCCTCAAAATACCGCTATGTCGGCAATACGGACTGGATCAAAGCCCTGTATCCCGGCTGGGCTCCCCAGCAGCAACACAATGTTTCGGTTTCCGGTGGCTCCGATAAGACCTCCTTTATTGGCTCTCTCGGCTATTTTGATCAGAAGGGCATACTGAAGCCGGGTCATGAAGACTACCAGCGGATCAATCCCGGTATAAAGGTCACAACCGAAGCCACCCCCTGGCTTAGCCTCAATCTGAAGGCCAACCTCAACCATATCCGCAACGAGCGATCGGCTGCACCTACCAACAGTAATTCCAACAGCTATATACAAGGTGACGGACGACCGAACATGCCAATTTACAATCCGGGCGGAACGGATTGGTCGGGACAAGGCAACTGGACGAATCCCCTTGCCGTCCTGGCGCAGAACGGTCGTGACATACTCACCGCCAACGATCTTTGGTTCACCGGCGGGGCCGTGCTGACACCGGTGAAACACGTTAAGATCAATGCGGATTATACTTTTAACAATTATTCCGGTTTTCAGCAGCAGGTACAGAAACAATTCTCCGAATACGGCGTCGACCATGTTGTCGTAGACTATTATCCCTGGACCTATCCGGATGCGACAACGGAGATTAGCCATAACAACAATTACACTGCCCTTAACCTATATGCCAATTATGAGAACACCTTCAACAGGCTGCACTACTTCAAGGTTACGGTGGGCTATAACCAGGAGTACCGGCATTATAAAATGGACAGTGCCCGGGCTATAAACCTTATCGATCCCGGCACTCCCTTTATCGGTTTGAATTCCGATCCGAAGCCATTTATATCAGGCTATGATTACGAATGGGCCCTGAACGGACTTCTATATCGCCTGAATTATATCTTTTCCAACAAATATCTCCTGGAAGTCGACGGTCGTTATGACGGAACATCCGCATTCCCCAACGGGAAAAGATTCGTATGGTCTCCTTCCGCCTCGGCCGGCTGGAAGATCTCCGAAGAGAATTTTTTCCTGCCTGCGAGGGATGTCGTCAACGAACTGAAGCTCCGGGTCTCTTATGGCCGGTTGCCCAATCAGCAATTCGATCCCTTACACCCCTCCGACGGGACTATTTATCCTTACGTTGGCCTGATGCCGGCTGGCCAATCCAATTATATCTTCGGGTCGCAGCAAAGCACGGCAGTAAGTGCGCCGGGCCTGGTAAGTCCCGGGTTCACCTGGGAAGATGTCACCACAAAGGATGCTGGCCTGGATTTCTCCCTGCTGAAGCAGCGGTTGACAGGAAGTTTTGATTGGTATAACAGGGAGACCACGAATATGCTGGTAGCAGGACAGCCTTTACCCGGTGTGCTGGGCACCAGCGCTCCCAATAAGAATGCCGCCAGTCTCCGGACAAAGGGATGGGAGCTGAGCCTCACCTGGAACGATAAGATCGGTAAGGATCTTTCCTATTCCGTACGTCTGGGATTGTCCGACTATACAGCAAAGATCACCAAATACGATCTTAATCCCACCGGGTCATTGGGAAGCTATTATGTAGGACAGAAATTCAATGAGATCTGGGGTTATGCAACACAAGGCTATTTCAAGACGGATGCGGAAGCGGCAGCCTATGATCAATCCCAGCTGACAGGCGTCACGGAAATGGCCGGGGATATAAAATATGCCGATCTGAATAAGGATGGAAAGATCTCCTACGGCGACAACACCATATCCAATCCCGGGGATCAAAAGATCATTGGCAACAGCACACCCCGCTACCAGTTCGGGTTCAATTTGTCCGTAGCCTATAAGAACTTCGACATAGCCCTGTTTGTCCAGGGAGTGGGAAAAAGGGACTATATGCCCACCGACAATGCTTTCTGGGGATTCCAGTCGGAATGGAGCATCCCCTTTGTATATATGAAAGACCATTGGACTCCTGTTAACCCGAACGCCTATTTCCCGCGGCTACGGTTTGGCGGCGGCAGCAATTTCCAGAACCAGACCAAATACCTGCAGAATGCAGCCTATGCCAGGCTGAAGAATATTTCTATCGGGTATAGCCTGCCTGCACAGGTCCTCAATAAAGTCAAATTAAAAAGCCTGCGCTTCTATGCAACGGGCCAGAACCTTTTCGAGGTCACCAAACTATTCAAAGCATACGACCCCGAAACCATCGGATTCCAAACCTATCCTTTGAGCCGATCCGTCTCGTTCGGTCTGCAATTAGGCTTGTAAGAAATGATGATCTATCAGCGATTAAAAACTTTTAGTATGACAAACAAACACCTGACCATATATATACTGGCCCTTGCAGGCCTGTTGTTTTCGGCCTGTAACAAGAAGCTAAATCTCTATCCAAAGGATGCGCTCAGCGAGCCTACCTTTTTCAAAAATGCCACCGACCTGGCCTTGTACTGCAACCAGTTCTACCAGAGCCTGCCCCAACAAAACTCTTTCTGGTCGGACAGGTATTCCGACAATGAGATAGCTCTTGACCATGGGGATGGTTTCCTGGACGGCACTTATATAGTGCCCGTTTCCGGGGGCGGCTGGGACTGGGGACAGATCCGGAATGTCAATTATTTTTTGCAACGCTATCAGCGGGCAACGGCGGACCAGGCTACCCTGAATAAATACGCTGCGGAAGCGCGGTTTTTCAGGGCCTTGTTTTACTGGCAGAAAGTGATAAGATTTGGCGACGTGCCCTGGCTGAACAAGGATCTCACCGATACTTCCACTGATCTGTTATATGGTCCCAAAATGTCTCACAAACAGGTGATGGACTCCGTACTGGCCGACCTGAACTTTGCCGTAAGCAATCTCCCTGACCTCGATGCCGTCGACGCAGGTCGCCTGCATAAATATGCGGCCCTCGCACTCATGTCGCGTATCTGCCTGTGGGAAGGTACTTACCGGAAATACCACGCAATGGGTGACGAGACCAATTACCTGAACGCAACGATCACGGCGTCCGAAGCCATCATCAATTCCGGCAATTATACCATCTGGTCGACAGGCAACCCTAAAACAGATTATTATAATCTTTTTATCCAGGACGATCTCACGAGCAACAAAGAGGCCATCATGCCGATGGTCTATATCAAGAATGTGCTGACACAGAACCTCACCCGGGAACTGGGCGAGAGCGGCACCGGGTTCTCCAAGGATTTCGCCCGCAGCTTTCTTTGTTCGGATGGATTGCCCACGGCGCTAAGCCCCTTGTATAAAGGCGATGACTCACTGGATGCGGAAGCTGCCAACCGTGATCCCCGGTTTTCGCAATTGATCGCTACCCGTGGCTTCGTACTCGAAAACAATGCCGATGGCACAAAAAATATTTTTACCATGCCGCAGATAGGTACGGCTACGGCGCCGACAGGCTATATGATCATAAAATGTCTGTCGCCCGACCCCGCACAATGGAATGCAGCCCAGTCCACCCTTGACCTTTTCATCTTCCGCTATGCCGAAATATTGCTGAATGAGGCAGAAGCAAAGGCCGAATTGGGAGCATGTACCCAGACCGTGCTGGACAATACCATCAACAAGCTGCGTGATCGTGTGGCCATGCCCCATATGGTGATAAGCTCGCTGGTAAAAGACCCCAATTCCAATTTCCCTTCCCTGTCCGTATTGCTGGATGAGATCCGCCGGGAGAGAAGGATCGAGCTGGCCGCTGATGGCTTCCGTTACAACGATATGCTGCGCTGGAAGGCGGGCACGCTCATTCAAAATCCCGCAACGATCCTTGGGGTGAAGCTGCTCCCTGCCACACTCGCACAATATCCGCCCAACCAGGTGAGCGGTGTCGTGTTGGATGCCAATAATTATTTAAGGATCTACACGAATATCAACGCGCGGACATGGGACGATAAAATGTATCTATACCCTATCGCGACCCAGGAACTGACATTAAACCCTAATTTAAAGCCACAAAATCCCGGCTGGTAAACAATATGAGAAAAATAAAATTAGCCGTCATCGCTATGATGACTACAATGATGTCGATGTCAGGATTTGCGCAAACAGCGCCGGCTCCCGGACCGACGGTTCCGGCTCCCGCACCCCTCGGCCCCACTCCCAACGCCCGGCAGATCGAATGGTACCATCGCGGGATGATCGCCTTTTTTCATTTCGGCCTGAACACATATGCCGAAGTCAACGAAGGGGATGGAACGGCAAGCCCCCGGATCTTCAACCCCACGGGCCTGGATTGTGATCAATGGATGAGGGTGCTCAAAAAAGCCGGCATCCCCTGCGCCATTATTGTTGCAAAACATGCCGACGGGTTTTGCAACTGGCCGACCGCGCATACCAATTATTCGGTTAAGAACAGCCCCTGGAAGGACGGCAAAGGTGATGTAGTAAAAGAATTCACGGATGCCTGCAGGGCCGCCGGGATAAAGGCCGCGATCTATCTTGGACCCCATGACAGACACGATTCGAGATACGGAACTCCTGACTACAGTGACTATTATGCGGGTCAACTGTCGGAGCTGTTAAGGAATTACGGTCCCATCTGGGAAGTATGGTGGGATGGGGCAGGGGCGGATCAGATCACCACGCCGTTCTATACCCGCTGGGCGGATTCCGTGCGCACCCTGCAACCCCAATGCGTCATTTTTGGGACAAAGAATTCTTATCCCTTTGCCGACTGCCGATGGATGGGAAATGAATCGGGTCTCTCCGGTGACCCCTGCTGGTCAACTATAACCCCCTCTTCCATAAGAGACGAGTCGGCTCATATTAACGAGCTCAACCGCGGAGAGCTCGATGGAACAGCCTATGTCCCTGCCGAAACAGATGTCTCCATTCGTCCAAGCTGGTTCTATCACTCCGAAGAAGATGCAAGGGTCAAAAGCGTGGCGGAACTATGGGATCTCTACTTCAGCTCTGTGGGTCATAACAGTGTGTTGTTGTTGAACTTTCCCCCCAACAAAGAGGGATTGGTCTCTCCGATAGATGCTCAAAGATCGGACAGCCTGGGTCAGCTGATCTATGGCACTTTTAAAACCAACCTCGCAGCCGGGTCCAGGATAAAGACCCTTCATCCCCGCGGTGCGGATTATCAACCGTCCAATTTGGTGGATACGGAGGAGAACACCTACTATGCATCTGCCGAAGGGTACAATACCGACACGATCACCTTCGATCTGCCGGTTGCAAGAACTTTTGACGTCCTGCAATTACAGGAGGTTATCGGGCTGGGACATCGCACTACGGGCTGGTCGGTAGACTATTCGAAGGATGGAAAACAATGGATCTCTATCCCGGAGGCGACAGGAAAACAGACCATTGGCTACAAATGGCTGATCAAGTTCAAACCTGTCACTGCAAAGTTTGTCCGCCTGCGGATCACTGCCGGTAAGGCATGTGCGGCAATTCATACTTTTGGGATCTACAAACAGCAGTTTTTAAAACCTACTCATGCATCCCCCTCCCCCGCAAATACCCCAGCAACTCTGCGGGACGATCGGTCTGAATGACGTTGGCGCCTAACTTTATCAGCCAGCCCCAATTGGCATCAGGATCTATCATCGCTCTTTCATCATCATGCGCAGCGCATTGTGGCGGCCACAACGCATTCACCCAAACCGTAGTGCCTCTCGCCTTTATTGCCGGTAATGCACGGGTGACAATAGGTGAATTCTCTTTATCGAATACCAGCTCAAACCCCGCCGGACGATAATGATCGTAAAAACCTGCTATCAGATCGTCCGGCCGCTGGTCGTCGGGATGCAGCATCGGCATATAATGAATGCTGTCCATAACACTCCCAAACTTTTTACGCATCTCAGCCAGCGGCAGCACCCCTTTGAATATCGCCTGCTCCACCGTGCCCGTCTTCTTCAGGACAGCATACAGCTCGGGGATGATAACCCAACCCTTATCCAGATTGATCAGGATGGGTTTGCCTTTTGCCGAATCCATGAATGTCTCAAAGCCCGGTATATGCTCTTCGGTGGGGCCGCCATGCCCCTGACGCAGGGTTACGCGCTGCAGGGAATCCCAGGTCAGCTCACCTACCAATCCTTTCCCCGAAGTGGTCCTGTCGATACTCTCGTCATGCATCAATACCAATACCCCATCCTTTGTCTTTCTGATATCGGTCTCCATGATGTCGACGCCCATTTTCAAAGCAAGCTGCAAGGCATGGATCGAATTTTCCGGCGCATTTCGCCAGTCGCCCCGATGGGCGGCTATCAATACATGACCAGGCGAAGGATAAACAAATTTCTTTTCATGATCAGTACCCGGGGTTTTGCTTGATGGAAGGGTCGGTATCTATCTGATCCTGCGGCACAGGCATCAGCAAATTGGTGCTCTTAACGGTGATATTCTGCCCCGTATTCTGGAAATAGGTATTCATCGTCTGTACCGCATTGCCCGAGCGTAAAAGGTCAAACCATCTGTGCCCCTCGCCTATCAGTTCCAACTGCCGTTGTAAAGCTATCTCATTCCTTATCTGGGTCTGATCGGTGGATGAAAAACTTGTCAGCCCCGCCCTGTTCCTGATCATATTCAGATAACTCAGTGCGTCTGTCGCATCACCCGATTCATTGTCGGCCTCGGCAAGCATCAGGAGCACGTCAGCATACCGGAGGACGACAAAATCGCTGCCCCCATCGATGGGATTGCCGGCGTTAGCGGTGTATTTTTTGCAATACGGGACGCCTTGTTTGGTCGTATCCACATAAATTCCCTTTCTGAGATCCGAAGGGCCATACAGATCGTACAGGTAACGGGTCGGCAGATTGTGCCCTTTCGCTCCACTCTCAAATCCCGATGGAGCGGACTGTTGCTGCAACGGACTTCCCTCCGTATTGCCATTCAACCCCGATGCGAACTGAACGGTGAAAATGATCTCCGTGTTGAGTTCGTTGGAGAGACTAAAGACGTTTGCTGCCCCCGGCAACAGGGAGTGCACACCCGATGCCACCACAGCGTTCAGTATTGTTGTGGCGTTCTGATATTGCCCCAGTGTCAGATACACTTTTCCCAATAAGGACTGCGCCGCCGTCCTGATCACCCCGCCTTTCTGATCCGCAGTCGGCGGCAGACCCGGAATAGCATCAGTAAGGTCTTTTACTATCTGTGCGTATACCGAGTCTTTGAGCGTTCTTCCCTGACCAAAATAGGCATTCGGACTGACAGTCTCTTTGGTCACCAGGGGAACGTCACCATAGGTGCGCACCAGGTTGAAATAAACGAGCGCCCTTATAAATTTCATGGCCCCTTTACGCGCTGTTTTGAGCGAGTCGCTTTGATAGGCAACAGCGTCGATCCTGTTCAATACTACATTAGCACGCTGGATGGCAACATAGGAGTCACTCCAGTTCTGAGACAAAATGCCATTTGTCGGGATGGTGGAGAAAAGATCCAGCTGTCCCGCATAGCCGTTGTCGTTGGCAGGCACCTGGTCCCAGCTGTTGTCGGAAGCTATTTCACCAAGGAACGGAAGGTACTGGCCATATAAGCCTACCCGTTGTAAAGCCCCGTATGCGGAATTGACGTATTCCTCCGACTCGCTCTGCGTCGTAAAGAATTTGCTGAGGACTTTTGATGTCGAAGGTATCTGGTCCAGCTGTTTGGTACAGGAGCCTGCAAAAATGCATAGAGCCATCACCGGCAAAATATATTTTATCGTTGTCATTGCTGAATGGTTTGTTTGTGTTAAAAGCTAAGGTGCATCCCTATCATATACGACTTCGCAATAGGATAATTGGAGTCGGCCGTGCCCGACGTCAACACACTCGTACTGGTCGCATCCGGATTGAATCCGCGATATGGAGTAAAAGTGAAGGGGTTGTTGGCGGACACGTAAATGCTGCATTCGGAAATTTTGTTCCTGCCCAGCAGTCTGGAAGGTATATTATAGGCCAGTTGGATGGTCCTTATCCGTAAGTAGTGGGCATCATAAAAGAACTGATTGCTGGCGGCCCCATTTAACCTGTTGGCGGAAAGATTGGTGGTAGGTCGCGCCAGAAAGCCATTGGGATTATCATTGGGGTCCCATCTGTTTGAAAAATAATACTTATCTGCAAGGGCAAATGATTCGCCCGACTCCATGCTCCACAGACTGTTGTCATAGATCTTTCTCCCCGTAAGCCCTGTCAGAGCAACGGACAGGCTAAAATTACTGTAGGCGAAGTCGCTGGAGAATCCATAGACCAGGTTGGGAGAATAAGAGCCAAAGCCTTTTCTGTCTGCAGTAGTGATCTTCCCGTCTCCATCCAGGTCTTTCATGATATAATCCCCGATGACCGTGCCGGCCATATGCGGTGTGTTGTCAATATCCTTCTGGGTCTTGTAGATGCCGGTGACATCGTAGCCATATAGCTCGGCGATGGGGCCACCTACTTTGGTCAGAAAGGCGCTTCTGTTACCGGTGAGGATCTGGGTCTGACCGGCAGCCAATGCCAGCACGACGTTTTTGTTGGTCGTAATATTGGCGCTGTAAGACCATCTCACGGGGCCAAGATGAATGTCGTTGCCGGAGAGTTCGAGCTCGATGCCGGTGTTCCTCACCTTGCCGATATTTTGCAGGGACGAGCTATAACCGGATTGGGCGGGGACAGGCACATTCAGCAAAAGATTGGACGTAGTCGTGTTGTAGTAGTTGAAGGTAAGACTAAAATGTTTGTATGCCGCCGCATCGAATCCTATATTGAAAGCCGTCTTTGTCTCCCAGGAAAGATTGGCATTGGGCGCAGTAGACGCGGCATACCCCGGAGCCAGCGAAACGCCATAGACATAGTTGTCCTGGTTGACCAGCGCCTGCGAGCCATAAGCCCCGATCTGGTTGTTGCCGGCCTTGCCCCATGTCGCGCGCAGCTTTAGCTGATCGAGCCATGAGAGGTCCTGCAGGAAATGTTCTTTGCTGAGTATCCACCCCGCGGTCAGCGAAGGGAAATAGCCGTATTTGCTGTTCCTGCCAAATCGGGACGAACCATCCCGGCGAATAGCGGCGGTAAGAAGATACTTGTCTTCGAAAGCATATTGCAAACGGGCCAGATAGGACAACTGCGTCCATGTGTAGGCGGATTTGTTGGCGGAGAATCCGGTGGCGCCTGAAATATTCTGCAGATTGTCATCGGGTATATTCGTCCCGGTGACAAGAGTGCTGTCCGCATTTTCTTTTTGAAAGGAATAACCCGCCAAAAGGGTGATATCATGGCTGCCAAATGTTTTGGAATACGTCAAGGTGTTTTCGGAAATATAGTTCCACAGATTGGCATTTGTTGACGTGGACGCCGCAGGCTTGGGCGCCGCCGTCCGGTAGGTCCCTACATTGGATGGTGAGTAGAAGTTGATATTGGTGGCGGTATAGTCGCCGCCCAGCATGGTCTTGAATTTAAGACCGTCCAATAATTTGAATTCCAGAAATGCATTCCCAAAATTGCGGAAGAAGTTCCGGTTGTAGGTCGTCATCTTCATGATAGCCACCGGGTTTTCGCCCAGCGCTCCGTCTTCGGGGGTGTTGGCTTTTATCTGTTGGCTGATAGCCAGACTGCCATCTGTATTATACACGGGGAAGAAGGGGTACATGATAAGGCTGGCGCCGATGGGGTCCGAATTCCGGGAGGCGTCATTTTTGAAATATTTCTGGATGTTGTAAGAGGGGTTCAGACTTATCCCGGTGCGCAGCCATTCATTCGGCTGGGAGTTTATCTTAACCTCTCCGCTAAATCTCTCCAATCCGGTATTGAGGACTACGCCCTGCTGGTTGAAATAGTTACCCGAAATATAATAGTTCGTTTTACCATTATTTCCCGAAAGGCTAAGATTATAACTGTTGATAGGCGCCGTCCTGAAAATCGCATCCAGCCAGTTGGTATTGGTAAGACCCGGCTGTTTATTGAGCCATGGGCCGACATAATTCAGTACATAGTCTCTTGCCGTAGCGCCGTTGGCCTTACGCGTGGCGACGGGGTCGGTGAGGGTCCTGTGCGCCTGGTCTTTGGACATGTAGCCCCAGTCGCGGGCCTCCGTCGAATATAGCGCATATTGATAGCCGTCAATGAGCCTGACATTATCGGACCTCCGCTGAAACCCTGTATAGGCGTCAAAGCTGATCTTCGTCTTTTCCCCCTTCGCGCTTTTGGTGGTGATCAGGATCACCCCATTGGCCGCTCTCGATCCATAAATGGCCGCAGAAGAAGGGTCTTTCAAAATATCTATTGTCTCGACGTCCTGGGGATTGATAGAGTTGAAAGAGCTGCCTTCCGACAGAGGGAAACCGTCAACCACTATCAATGGATACGTCCCTGCCGTCAATGTGCTTATTCCCCTGATGATCACCTGCGGATCCGTGCCGGGAAGCGCCGATGCGTCATTGATCAGGATGCCGGCGGCTCTGCCCGACAGCTGCTGGCCAAAGCTGCTGGCGGCATATTTATTCAGCTCCTGGGACTTTAAAGAGGTGATAGCGCCCGTGACGCGTGATTTGGACTGAGTCCCGTACCCTACGACGACGACTTCATTCAGCGCATTCGCGGCTGTCCGCATGCGTATCAGCAGCGAATTATTATCGCCGGAGCTCACCCTGAAATTATTTATCGAGTCCGGCTTGTACCCGACGGCTGTAAAAAGAAATTTGTACAGGAGCTCCGTATCGAGATTTTCTATGGTGAAATTCCCGTTGCCGTCGGTGGAAGTATTAAAGTGTCTGTTACCCGTGCTGCTGCTGATGTTTATCGTGACTCCGGCCAGGCTGGATCCGTTCTCGTCGAGCACTTTACCCTTGACCCGTACACCGGTCTGTGCCTGCGTGATGCCGGCGAAGAGTAAGGCATGCGCGAATAGTAAGGCATGCAGGAGCAGCCTGATTTTTCTGTGTTGCATTAAAAATATTTAAGGGATTATTTGTTCTTTGTGATTGCTATACCATGTTCCGTTTTGGTGTACGAAAGGCCATTGAGGCCGCATAGGATATTAAGGCTCAGGTCCAGCGGATCTTTTGGTTCGATATTTCCGGTAAAGGTGAGACCATCCATGTCCGTCTTGTCGAATTGTATCTTCACCTGTTCCCTTTGTGCCAGCCTGGCGAACACTTCCGCCAAAGGAGTCCTGCTAAAGCTCAATCTTGCCTTCACGCGGATCGCGTGTTTTGCCGCAGCGACACTATTTTGAGCGGCATTTTCACCTGCGGCGGAATTTTTGAACGGCTCGACGCTCGTTATCTCCCTGGTGGCGAGGTTAATATTTAACTGCTCGCCGGGTCGCTGCATTTTCCTGTTCATCGCAATGTTGCTCACCGGCAACCCCTCCACCCTTACGCTGCCTTCTTTTAATATTACTTTTATCACATTGGGTTGCAGCGCATCGATACAAAACTCCGTTCCTATATCCGTCGTCATTATCTGCATGGCGATCACCCGGAAAGGCTTGTTGGCATTGTGCTGTACCTTAAAACTGGCTTTCCCTCTCAATTGAACGATGCGTTCGCCCCCGGTGTTGAAAGAGTCGGGGTAGCTGATGCTGCTTCCGGGATAAATGCCCACCAGTGAACTGTCTCCCAATTTCACCATCATGATATGCGACAGCGTATTCGAGATCGTTGTTTCCGATGCCATCGCCCGCCTGTCAACCTGGCTCTTTGTCGATGTGGGGAATGCCCATTTGACGACCAGTATTATCGTTATCACCGCCGCCGCAACGGCAGACATCGATCTGACGATCTTAAATATTCTATTGCGCGGGCCTTCCTTGTGTATCTCTTTATGCAGCGCCTCCAGTATTCTCCGCGAATCCGCGGGTTCAAGCACCACATCTTCCTCCGGCGCCGCACGGAACTCTTCTTCCTGCTGAATTATATGTTTGTATAATTGCAGCTTCTCCGGCTCCGTAGCATCACCTGCCCAAAACTTTTTTAAAAGCTCTTTGTAATCTTTCATCTTCATAAATAAAGACAGGAGAGTGGAAAAAAGGGGATAAATTTCTTTGTTACGGAATTGTTAACAAAAAAACAGGAGGAATAGCAGGACTCCCATAAGGGACATCTCTGTAGGATAGTTTGCCTGTATATACTGTCTGATCATCCGGGTAGACTGTTTCAAATAGTCTTTTGCGGAATCTTCAGAGATACCCAGGGCGGCTGCGGCATATTCCAATGACTTCCCTTCAAACCGGCATAGGCTGAATACTTCCTTTTTCCGCCGGGGCAAATGATTCACCGCATCTTCCAGGATATCCAATTGTCTTTTGTAAAATTCTTCGTTGACCTCCGGGCTCTCCATTATTTGCTCCACAATGCCAGGGTCTTCCAGCAAAATGGTGGATTCTTTCAATTTTTGCCTGATGAAGGAGAAGGATTTATTCTGGCTTACGACATATAGCCAGCCGATGACAGAGTCGGCAGATCTTAAAGTTTGTTTTTTTTCCCAGAGCGCCAGAAACACGTCGTGGAGGATATCTTGTGAAAAGGCTTTGTCCTGGACTATCTTATAAATATTGGCAAATATGGACTGGTGGTAGGTATGATAATAAAAATCAAATGCTTCGGTATTCCCTTGAAGAAGTAATGTAAAGGCCGAACTTTCATTAAGTGGTAGACTCATACTTTGATTGCAGTATCCTGGATTTCGCCAAAGGTATATAATGCCGCTGTCTGCAATGTATTATTTTTATATTAAATATCACCAGTCCGGTCAGTGCGACCAGGCCCGGCCAGCGCGATACCCCGGTCAGTGCGACCAGCCCAACCAGCTCAATGCCCGAACAATTTTAAGAACTCCTCCTTTTTTCGTCTCGACACATCGATGACATCCCCATTTTGCATGACCACCTGGCCTCCGTCGCCGCGAATGTATTTGCGGATATATTTCAGATTGACAAGATGCGAATGATGGATACGGTAAAAATCATGCGGGGTGAGCATGCTCTCGAAATCCTTTAGCAGCCGGGTGACAAACAGGTTCTTTCCATCCATCAGAAAGATCCTCGAATAATTGCTGCTGGATTCGATGCGGAGAATATCGCCGATGGTGATGAATTCCAGCCCTTCCCCGGTGGGAACAGCAATGGTCACCTCCTGGCTTTTGGCTCCCGTAAACGACTGTTTCAATATTTCCAGTCTTTGCCGTGTATGCTGATCCTGACGTCCGGCAAGCCGTTCGACCGCATTTTGCAGATCTTTGATGGCGATGGGCTTGGTAAGATAGTCGAACGCGCTGATGCGAATGGCTTCCACCGCGTAATGATCGTAGGCCGTGGTAAAGATGACATCACCGTCAAAATCTTCCAGCTCCTCCAGCATACGGAAACCATTCATGCGGGGCATCTCGATATCCAGGAAAAGCACGTCGGGGTTCAGCTGGCGGATGAGCGCGACGGCTTCCTCCGGCGACTGCGAAGCAGCGAGAACGCTGATGTCGGGACAGAACTCGGCCAGCTTCTGCTGAAGATTTTGCAGGCTGTTATAGTTGTCGTCCACGATGATAGCTTTCAGCAATTCCATATTACATGGCTTTTATGGTGATCTCCACGCGGGTGCCACGTGGATTATGTTCGTTGTCGTAAAGATCGGTTATGGCGACCGATCCCTTGCTTCGGGTGCGGCGGTTGAAGATGCTGATCCTTTCCTCGGTGATCCGCATTCCAAGACTTTCATGACCCGGCCGGTTCCTGAGCCTGTATTGTATAGCCTGCTCCCTTCCGATGCCATTGTCCTCCACGATATACCGGATACAGCCGGATTCCAGCCTGATCCTTATCGCCAGTGTGAGATCGGTACCCCGGCTGGGCATCAATCCGTGAACAATGGCGTTCTCCACATAGGGCTGTAATAAAAGAGGCGGAACATGATAATCTTCCCGCAGGAGCTCCGGGTCGATAAGGGTCGTATAGAGAAATTTGTTGTTGCAGGATATCTGTTCGAGATCGACATACAGTTGCAGGGCTTCCATGTCTTTTTGCAGAGGGACCAGCTCATTACGGCTGCTGTCGAGGATCATCCGGATGAGGCGGGCAAATTTATTGAGATAGTCGCTGGCCAGCCTCTTTTCATTCTTCATGATAAAATTCTCGATGCTGCTGAGACAGTTGAAGATAAAATGCGGATCCATTTGCGCGCGCAGGGCCTGCATTTCCGTCTCGATGATCCTTTGTTTCAGCGCCGACTCGTTGCGGATATTGGAAATACGCCGCTTCACCAACAGCGTGATCAGGGTTGCCAGCACAAGAAGGGCCGTCGCTCTGAACGGCCAGGACTGGTACCAGTGCGGGGCTATGTCGATCTCCATGCTATCCTCTTTTATATAAACATCACCCGCCTTACCCGCGCCTTTTACATGCAGCGTATAATGCCCCGGCATCAATCCGTAAAAATTTATATGCCCGTTGCTATTGGCCTCGAACGCGTTCATCAGCGGCTCCAGCCTGTAAAGATATTGTATGGAAGAGGCCTCATAATAATTCAGCACGGCATAGTCGACGGAAAAGGAATTCTGGTCGGATGGCAGATCGAGCTTTTTGATAGCTTTCTTCATCAAAGGGAATAGTATCGGGCGGTCACCGGCACTGGCTTCGGTGATGACGGTGGGAGGTTCGCAACCGGGGGCGTATAACTGGCCGGGATGAAAAATAGCTAGTGCGCCCTGCACACCGGCAACGATATCGCCATTGGCCCTGCAAGCGATGATGCCCTCGAAATCGCTGCCGGGAAGACCGTCCTGGGCATTGAAGTTGATCCATTTGTCTTTTGCGGCGATATGACACCAGATGCCCGAATTGCCGTTCACCCAGGCATTCCCATAGCGATCAAAACATATCCGGAAAAGAGAACCCATCTTTCCTTCCCCCGTGAAATGGCCTTCGACAATATTCTTCGTCACATTATAGATATAGATGCCGTTGCTGCTGGCCAGCCAGAGTCTTCCCTGTCTGTCCTCCGCCATGCCGAAGATGCGGTTGGATAAGAGGTGGACGGCATTTTCATTCGACGGCTGCACCGCGGAGAATACGTCTGTCGCCGCATCATATCGCACCAGGCTGTTGTCCGGGTCGCCGCTGATAAAGACGTCTCCTTTAGCTGTCTTTAAAAGATAGTTCAGTGTTGGGGCCAGGACCTTTGCGGCGCTGTCGTGATGCGTGATATGACGGACAAATGTCTTCGTGACGGTATTGAAAATAAAAAGCCCTTCGTTCACCGTCCGGATCAGTATGCGGCTGCTGTCCAGCGGGACGATGGTCCGCATGTCGCCCTCTATTCCTTTTCCAGGGGAAGCCGGCGGAAAATACAAACGCGAGGTCGAATGCGCCGCGTCATAGCGGACGATGCCGCTGTCGGTGCTGATATACAGGCATGCTCCTCTTCGGAAGAAATAATATGCATTGCCGCGCCAGCGCGTGACAGTGGTAGACAGCGGATAGAGGCTGGTATAGCATTTCTTCACGCGCATGGCGCTGTCATAAAGAAAGGTAGCCTTGTATCGTTTGGATAGCCAGACATCATCCCCGTCTTCGAAATAGCTATAAGGCACTTCCGTGGTGGCCCGGTCGTAGTCCGCGGTCCCCGGATTGGTCACCGGCTGGATGTCGAATATCTTTCTTGCCGTCTGCACATAATTGACTCCATTGTTGGTACATATCCAGAGATTGCGCCGTCTGTCGGTGTACAGGGAATAGAAGGCCGTGCCGGTGAGCGAATAGGTATCGGCCGGGTTCCACTCCAATTTTTTCAGCGAGTCATCTCCTTCCTGAAAAAAATAAATACCCGAATACAGCCCGAACGCTACCATCCACTGGCTATCGCGCCAGCTCCATTCCAGTACATCCAGGGCGGGTATTTGTTTCACCGGCATCAACTGCTGCCGCGAGGGCGAGAACTGCCAGAGCACGCTGCCCCAGGTGGCCACCCAGAAACCGCCGTGACCATCTTCCCGCATACTGCTGATAGAAGCGTGTCCCAGCTGACGGGAAAAATCGAAGGTCTGCAGGGGTTGCCGGGTCCGGGGGTCCAGCACGTAGATCCGGTTGGCGCAGAATGCCCATTCGTTTCCGCGGCTGTCCGGCATCATTCCATCGTATCCTGCCTTCCGGATATTCTCAAAGGCAAACGAAGGCAATTGTATCTGGAGGGGCAAGAGGCTCATATCATCCTGCACCCGGTAAATGACGTCCTGCTGATTGGTGATCCATATGGCGCCATCTTTCTCTTCCGTAACCCGTATGGCGGTGTTGTTCTTTAGGCGGTGAGGAGGGGGGTGATTGACGGAGTAGTTGATGAAGATATTTTCGTCCGGCAGAAAACAGCTTACGCCTCCGTCGGTGGTGATCCATATGCGGTCCTTGCTGTCGCAATGCAGCGACTGGACCCTGTTGAGGACTAATGAATGGGGGTCCGCCTCGTTGTGGAAATATTGCTTGATGCGATATCCATCCCAGCGGTTGAGGCCGTTGTCGGTGCCTATCCAGATGAAGCCGCGTTTGTCTTCGGTGACGCAGGTGGCGGTGTTGCTGCTGAGACCGTTGGATGTGGTAATATGATTGAACTGCAGACTGGGGAAGGGCTGCGCTATTACTCCGCCACAACTCATAATAAATAAAAGGAGGCCGAAGCATTTTCCCATCAGCAGTCAGTGTTTTGTACTGGCGGAAAAGTAACAAAAAGCGCCGATAAAAACCGCTCCCACAGAGCAAACAAGGACCATTTTTTAGCAACATGCTCTCCGGGGGAAACAACTGGCGCCAAAATCCCCGTAAGTGGAGAAAGTCGCCAATCCCATCCGCCCAAACCGCCGACGGCAAAAAGCCGCCACTTACGCAAAACGGCCCTCCGTCTGCGAAACCGGCATTGTCCATGGACACCCGGTGGCCTAGCTTCGCGGCCAACCCCTAAACCCTATTATTAATTTATAGACATATGCAACCAAAACACCGTTTTTCAGTATTATTCGTTGTCTGTCTGACATCGCTGCTTTCTCTTCAATGTCATAAGAGCAGCGACAGCTCCGCCCCAAAACCATGCAAACTGGTATCCGTCACTGCCTCGGGCGGCGGAGCGACCACCGTCTATAACATCACCTTTGACGACAAGAGCCGGCCCGTCACCCTACAGGTGAGCGAGAACCTCACCAACAGCTCCTACACGGCAACCCGCACGTATGGCGACAAGCTCATCGTGACTTCCAATCTGTTCAAAGGCAGCACCGTCCCCACTACCGTCGACAGCGTCTTTTTGGATGCAGAAGGGCATGTAGCTTCTATATCGATAACAGGCAGCAATGGTGACCATAGCCTGCTCACCTATACCCGCGACATCCATGGAGAAATTACACAATCCACCAGTCTTTTCAACGGTACGACGCTGAACACCACCACCTACACCTACACCAATAGCGATATTACGAGCGGTAATGATGGCTCGGGCATCTTCACCTACACCTATTACCTCGACAAGGCGGCGAGTATTTATGATTTTGTGGCCATGCAACAATGGTTGACATACGGCATCGTCATTATGAATAACAGACATCTTTGCCAATCCATCGAGACCTCGCATATCAGCCAGACCTATACCTATACAAAGAATGACAAAGGTAATATCACCGATGCCATCGTCACGACCACGGCCCCGAGCGCATCCACCGGCTCTTACCACTATACCTACGATTGTAATTAATGTATTGAGATTGCTACGGCCGGTGCGGCTAACCCTACCCTTGCAGCCCCTTTAATCCATCGACTGGCCAACGCATCTTTTTTCTCAGGACTATCGGCTTTGACGGGAAGCCTTGCCCCTGGACTCCTCCACCCTGCTGGTTAACGAAAAAGATGTTAGCCGCATAACCAGTATGGGTGGGGGATATTTTCGCGTTATATCTATGTTAATGCTAACACCAAGCCCGCTTTTTTATGTATTTTCGGTCTGTAGCAAACCCTACAGCATTTTATGAAACCTTTATTCTTTGGACTATTCCTGTGTCTTGCAGGTCTTATCCTTCTGCCTGCCTGTAAAAAAGATTCTGTTCACATTCCTCCTTCTACCGATAAATCCATCGACAGCTTCGGCCTGCTGAAGGCGGACAGCTCTGCTTTCAAGGCGGGGGATGTCGACATCACCACGGGCGACACTATCAGGATCAGCCTTCCACCCTTCACGGATCTCACGAAACTCATCCCCGTGATTCTCTTTAAGGGAAAGACGATATCGCCTGCGAGCAAGACCCTGCAGGATTTTTCTTCGCCCGTCACTTATACGGTGACTGCGGAAGATGGCAGCCAGTTTAAATATACGGTGGTCGTCAGCGTGAGGGGCGCGGTATATTTCGGCAGCAACGGAAATAATTTTTATGCCGTCGATGCGGTCAGAGGTACGCAGCTGTGGAAATATGCCGGCACCGGGGAATTTCAGTATTCCAGTCCTACGCTGGTCAACGGCATCCTTTATGCTGGTTGTATCAATGGTACTATGTATGGCTTCGACCCGGCAACGGGCGTTGTAAAATGGCAATACCAGGCCGGGGGACCGATAGAGTCGCCTGCGGCTGTTGCGGGCGGGGTCGTATATTTCGGCAGTGACGACCACAACTTTTATGCTGTAGACGCGGCCACTGCGAAATTAAAATGGAGTTACACGACCGGGTCAAATGTGTCTTCGCGTCCGGCAGTCGTGGGCGGCATCGTTTATTTCGGCAGTAGTGACTCTTATCTTTATGCGCTGGATGCCGCCACTGGCGCATTCAAGTGGAAGTATAATACAGGAGGGGGGATCGTGTTGGCCAGCCCCGCGGTCGCGGATGGGACCGTATACATCGGCAGCAGGAGCGATTCGCTCTATGCGGTGGATGCGGTCACCGGGTCGCGGAAATGGGCCTTTAAGGGCGACGGTTTTTCACTTGAAATGGCTACCCCGCTGGTCAATAATGGGTCGATCTATTTCGGCGCCTGGTCCGGAAGTCTTTTCGCGGTGGATGTAAATACCGGGTCGTTAAAATGGCAATCGCTGAATTCCCTGGGCTTCACCGATGAGCCATTCATTGCCAACAACATTCTTTATATTACCGCCGATGACGGCAATGTATACGCGATAAATTCAGGCACTGGCGCTACCATCTGGAAGAACCTGATCTATGCCAATGGCGCGGCTCCTGTCGTGGCCGGCGGGGCAGTGTTTGTCGGCGGCGGCGGGTCGCATTATTTCTATGCTTTTGATGCCGCCCGCGGCGGGGTGAAATGGCAATTTCCCGTGATGCAAACCGAGATAGCGCTGTCACGGCCGTTCGTCGTAGGGAAGGTCGTGGGGCAATAAGATCAGGCTAACCGCTGTTCCAACCGGAATGTCTGGCGCCGGCTCAATACTTTTTCCCCACGCTGGTTTCCGTGCGTGTCCTTCTCCCGTGATGATCATAGATAAATTGGTCTTCCGGCGAGCCCAGGTATCTCTCTTTGAACTCCTGGTGAAGCTTTTCCGGCGCATGCTTTCCATTTACGATGAGTGCATTGGCATCCAGGCTGAAAGACAGGGGGTCCTCATCGGTGATCAGCGAATACGTTTTCAGGGCTTCGATGATCTGCCGGATGCGATCATCCGTACCGTGCGTAAACAGTCTATGCTGCTGATCCAGCGCGATCTTCTCCTGATCTATTTTTTCATCGAGGATTTTCCGGTGCATTTGATACAGGGTGTCGAAAAGCTCCTTGCGTTTGAGCTCCGACTCTTCTGCCCGCAGTTTCATGGTCCTGGGATCGGAGCCATTCATCGATGCCCGCTCCGCCTCGAGCTTCATTTTTCTCAGACTGTCTTCACGGCGCGCCGGCGCGGGCAGGGTGTCAGGTGCGGCGGCAAGTGCCTGTGGGCCGGGGGTGCGCGCTAGTGCCTGTTGGCCACGGGTGGGTGCAGGCGGAACGGGCGCCGGCGCGGGCTGCATACTGATAAGACCGGCGATGATAACAGCCGCGAGGCTGAAAGATAAGATCGTCTTTTCCATATTATTCAAGGTTTTGTTTTCGTGTGTCAGCATACGCCGGATGCGCGCCAGGAGCCGGTTGCGCTCGCTGCCCAGTCCAAGCGCATACGCCGGGGCCGGGCGGCCGGTCATATATTCTTTAAAAGCCACCAGCGCGTCGAAGTATACGGCGCGGTCATCTGCCACCTCCAGCACCATATCATCACAACAGGCTTCGCGTTCGCGGCGGATGAGCGCATTGATCCAGCGAACGCCAGGATTAAAGAAAAACACGGCCTCTGTGATATGCAGTACAAAGTTGGTCAGATAGTCCCTGCGCCGTATATGCGCTAATTCGTGTAAGAGAATGGTTTGTACCTGGTCGGCAGGCAAACAGGTCAGCATGCCCAGCGGCACCAGGATCACCGGTTTGAAAAAACCGATGGCTGCCGGCACTTTCACGAAGGCGGACTCCAGGAGCGCCACCCTTCTTTTAATTCCCAGCCGCCCTGCCAGCACAGCGACGGTTTCGTTCCAGCCATTATTTGTGCCCACCCCGCTGTGACGTATCCGGCGGATCCCATGGAGCCCGGCCATCAATCGGATCAGCTGTACAAAAAGACATATCAGCCATACGTCTACTATAAGGAAGGCGTGCGCATCGAGATATGCGGTTATGTTCCGGATGGACGGCGACAACGCATCCTTATCCGGCGAAACAGCCCCCTCGCCCGGCAATACGACCCGCGCCCCTGCTGCGGCGCCCAGGCTGGATCCCCCACCCGCGGCCGCATTCCGCGAGCCCACCCCACCCGCTACAACGGCTCCGCTGCGCCCCAACTCATAACAAAAGGTAAACCCCGCGCTCAGCACAAAAAGCACCAGGGTTGCGGCCAGCAATCGATAGCGCACCACCGCCGCCTGTTTACGCGTGCCCGTGATAATAACGCCGGCCAGCACCGCAGCGAGCGTACCCTGCCAAAGGGAATGCATGAGCATCCAGAAGATAGCGTGCATATCATTTATTTTTTTTGCTCTTGTCCAATAGCCGTCGTATAGCCGCCAACTCTTCTTCAGATGCCTTGTCATTATCCAACAGGTGCATCATCAGGCTGCTGACAGAGCCGTTGAACATGGAATCCACGAATCGGTTGAGTAGAAAGCGCTTGGTCTTATTCTCTTCGGTGGCCGCGCTATAGATGTGTTTCACCTGGCTGTCGTCCCGCAACAACAGTCCCTTTTCCACCATGATCTGCATGAGTTTCAGCGTGGAGGCGTATTGCACCTCCCGCCGTTCGGCATTCAACTGGTCGTTTACAAAACGAACGGTGTTGGGGCCATGCTGCCATAATACTTGCAGGATCTCCAGCTCGCTACGGGTAGGTTCCGGCGAGGGATCGCTCTTTTTTGCTTTCATACCCCTAAGGTAGGAAAGTTTTCCTAGCGACAAAATAATTTCTAGGAAATTTTTCCTATGGCCGCATCGTTGATGTATATCTAACTATTTCCCTTTGCCCTCCCATCGTAGGCTATGAAACATTTGCAGGGCTTCCAGATGCCTGGCGCTGTCCAGATTCTTTGCGAAAATACAGAAGCTATTACTATCCGGTAAGACAGGTACTAATATTCCTGTCTTGCCATTTCCGATACGTTTGGGTTGAACAATTTTCACGACCAGCCCATTGATTGTATCATACTGGTAATAGTTTTTTAAAAAAATTGCCTGATCCATGTCATCCCGGGGAGTGTTACTATATACCACCTGCTCAGGATCGGATTTGCTTCCCGGAAATGATTTTTCAAGCGCCGCCTTATTTTTCAACGGCCACACAGCAGGCGGATAGTCGAAAAGGCGATATATGATCCCAGGGTTACCATATTCAATTTTAAAAGTATCATTATTGTTATTTATGATGCTGGCCGCATAACTGTCAATACCCCGGCCGGCTAAATATCTGTAGCCAGCGGGGAGATCAAGTCTCACTGAGACTATAGAAATGTGCTGGATGTCTGTTTTATCAAATTGTTGCTTTGATTTACAGGAATAGAAACAGAACAGTCCAAAAAGAAATAACGCATTTAAGAATTTCATAGTCGTTTTTTTCTTAGCGGATATTATTGGTATTTAGAAAGTTTTTCAATTGAATACGGGCATCTAATGGATTTATAAAGCTCCGGGTGAAAGGCATTGCTGGCAAATTTATGAATTTATCGAGCCACATATCTTTGAGTATAGAGGAATTTGTTCTCAAATATTGCTTATTTGGCTCAAAATCCGTGGTCTCAGCCATAATACTGTTTTCATAGTGCTGTGATCCAAGAATATGTCCCAGCTCATGCGCGATAACCACATTAACAAATTGACCATTGTAGCCAGCTTCTACCGCACCTACGTCCCCGCCAATTATGGCTTTCCCTACCGGGTCATGTCGCTTTCCATTTTCTTCATGCGCTGGAATATCTGATACTAAAGCAATTATATAGTCTGTCTGCAAAGCCATATTGGCATTTTTGACAACATTTAGTTTAAGATGGGCGCCAACGTTGAGAGTGGTGGGAATATCCTCGCCTTTTTTTCCTTTTGAGGTCGCATAGATGGACCCACTGAACAATTTGTCAACAAGGGCCACCAGCGTCTGCCTGCTTGATTCGCCATATCTATCATCCGGATCGATTATAGTAAGATTGATGTCAACGTCTGCTGTTATAATCTCTTGCCCGTCTTTATATTCCCGATGAACACTTCCCGTAAGACTATTGCCGATGTTACTGGAAGAATATACGGAACCAGCGCCGCTATAAGTCCCCCCCATTGGTCTACCGCCATTTCCTGATCCGCCACCAGCACTACTGGCGCCGCCACTTCCTCCACCAGCACCGCCCGAAGGCAATCCATCAAGAAAACTATACCAATCTGCAACCGATATCCCACCGCCGCCTCCGCCTGAAGGATACCCAACTACAACAACTGCCTCCAACCAATCCCCTGCCGGAATCAAGTCACCATCCGGGTCATTTAACGATACCGGGTTATTGTTTGCAAAATGATAAGGCTCGAATGCTCCGGGTGCGCCAGCTTTCGGATCGACCGAAATAAATCTTCCAAGGACAGCATCGTAATTACGATAAAAAGTCTGATAAAGATCGGGAAGATTGCCAAAATCATTCTGCCACTCTGATCCTCCATTGAATAAATTTTTATTGGCAGAAGAAGGAACGACATTTCCCGGCAATGTCATTCCGAATGGATAATAGCTATTCTCCTGCTTTGCCACAGCAGAACTTCCCGTACCGTCAAAACTAACCCGGACATTACCAAGGTGATCACGGATAAAATATTCGAAAACAAGAGTACCCGCATTATTGCGCACCCGGCCTTCGGCCATTGCAAAATAACTTAATGCAAGGTTTTGATAAACAAGGCCGTCAATATAGTCATAGGTCGTAGTTGTTCCCGCATTGTAGGTGTCTTTTCGAATTACGTTCCCGGCAGCATCATAGGTATAACGAATATAATTGCCGGTGGTGGTAAATGTGATTTTATCAGTTTTGTTTAAAACATTGTAGGAAATAGTAATCCCTTTCTTAGGGTCCGCAGTAAGATTCCCACTATTATCATACGAATAGGAGCCTGTATTTGTCCCATTAAACCCTGCCGTAGTACCAAGATCGGTTACATTAGTCAACTGGTTACCATTGTATGTATAGGTAAGAAGATCGATCCCTGTGTTAAGAAGGTACCGTTGCAGCGCCTTGATATTTCCATTCAGGTCATACTGAATGCCCTTTTCATCGTTATAACCCATGTTTGACCAGGTACCCGTACTCTGGTAAGGTCTGTCTTTATAAAAAGCACCCGACAGCCTGTCCAACTGATCATAATTATAAGTGTAACTGCGCTGGCTATTGTTGCCAGTGGACTGCGACTCCCATTTTACAGCAGAGATATTTCCGTTATAACAGGCACTATTACCTATGGCGGCGTCGGTCTTTTCAAATAATATTTCCTCCCCGAAAAGATCATTGGCATCGCTGTTTGTATAGTTGGTATTGTCGACGGAAAGGGTACTATTGTTGATACTGGTCAACACCCCTTTTATATTGTACCGGAAGTCAATATTCTGGAGAAAGTTACTATTGTCTGTCGAATGGAGCTGTTTAGTGACTAGTTGGCCTAATTCATTGTAAACATATCTGGCTATGCGGATTGCTGCGCCTCCATTGTTGGACTGGTCGAGGGTAACCAGATTTTTGGCATTGTCATATCCGTAAGTAACCAGCGAGGTAGTCGTATTTCCAGATACGGTTTTGGCTGTTTTAACCTGTTGGGGAAGACCGGCAGGATCCGGTACAATAGTTTCCAGGTCACTAAGGGAGGCCGCATTGGTATGGTTATTCTTCAGGACCTGTACCAGGTTACCATATTTATCATAAAAATTTATTGATTGCAGCCATACGTCAAGTGTTCCATCATTGTTAAGTGTTCTTGCATACAAAATAGTCGGTTTAGCCCGGGTCAAGACCGTGGAGGTTGCTTCGCCCGTCAGCCCCTGTGCCTGGTAGGAGTAATCCGCAATCCCATCACCATTAAGATCATAATCATCGTAATAGCAATAAAGAAGGGTTTGCAAGGTTGTTCCATCCTGGTTGGTGATCGGAAAGATATTGTTGGTGTAAAAATTCGGAGAGGTACCTGTTTGCCTTTCTTCGTAATAATTGACTGAATAATTGAGTCCATTCACATAAGCCTGCATGGAGGCCCTATTTGTTCCGTTGACAGCATCTTTATAAATACCCTGGCTGACCATCCTTCCCTTAATATCATATTTATAATAAGTCCATTTATTAACGGTATTACCCGGCCCCCTGAGTATTCCATCCTGGGTGAGCACAGGCCTGTTTAGCGGATCGTATATGATGTATGTCCAATCCGAAGAAGGGATCTTTTTTTCGATCAGCCTTCCCAATACATCATAATTATATTGGAATACCAATGTACTCGCTGTTGACAAAGAGATGCTCCATGGATTAGCGCCGGCATTCCTGATAAGTGCAACCGCCTTAGGAGGAATGATCACCCGTAATTCGCCGGCATCGTCGAACACGTAATAAGTATCGAGGCAGTTTTCAGTTGAGCCGTCAATGGTCTGCGAAGTAATGATCTGCCTTTTTAGGACTTCCCTGTTGTGAATGTCTTTATATCTGATCGTAACATTGTTTGCTTCATCAGTGGTCTGGGTCACTGACAAGCTACCGGTTGGGTAAACTCCGGAACTGGTCCCATCATAATTCCACATCCGGATGCCTGTGTTATAACTGTCGTATGTATAGGCGGTGGAATTATTACTGCGTTGAAGTATTGATTTGTAATGTTGTGTGCCATCCGCCGGTGAAGGCTGGAAACCATTCCCCTCCGTTCCAACATTTAAAATGCGCTGAAGAGGACTGGACTCAACCAACTTTTGAGACCAGGGCTTGCTGTCATCGACCACCTTGTCGCTCAGTCCGTTGCTATAGTAAGTAGTTTGTTCGGAGGAAGCTGAGGTATGAAAGGAGCCGCTATTTCCATTTACATAAGGCAAAAAAGAAGATAGTTGCTGCCCGAGGCTATTATAAGAGGTAAACGAAATAATATCATTTTGTGCAGGGCTCGCCTGAACTGCAATGGCCTGGATAGGCCTTCCCAGGCCATCAAAAAACTTGCGTATGGTCTGTTTCTGAACTGGATTTAACGCATATATCTGCGCGTCGGTGGTAATTCCTGTTACTTTGATTATTTCATCCTGTACCAGGGCCGGCGATGTAACAGGCGTTGCCGGAGGGGCCGCCGAAAGGACCGCCGTTGAGAAGATTGCTCCATCTTCCGCTATAAATCCAGGACCGAATGTTATGCTGCGCACGCCCTGATATGTCGTCACCGTCGTATTCCTGCAGTCGTATTCCGCGTCCACCGGCACCGGTATAAGAGGCAAGGGACAGGCGTCGTAACTTCGCACCATCGGGTAGGTACGGTATAATTTGCTGCTGTCCTTCTTTCCGGTAAAAGGCGGGAATTTCCCGGCTGCTGCCTGCAGGTTATCTATGCCGCCTGTGATCCAAAAGATCAACAGGGTAAGGAATATCCGGCCGAAAGTACGAGTATACATAAACAGATATTAATGCGGTTAAGGTGTAGTTGATTTATTGCCCTCCGACGCTCACACTAAATGGTCCGATCACACCGGTCAGACCGGTATTAGTGTCTGTAACGATACATTTAATATCATAAGGCCGGAAGCTCGACGCAACGAACGGTATTACTAATTGCGGAGGATTGATAGACGTCCCACTGATATTCGTCCATACCTGGCTGTCCGGATGACCGGTATCCCAATAGAATCTCTGCCATTGATAGGTGAAATTGGCGTTAACAGGTGCGCCTGTTATACCGGTGATCGTAAAATAGCTGTTGCTGGTATTGCTCGGTTGGCCGGAGCAGGTGTTAGTGAGGACCGTGCCATTGGGTGGGGTAAACCCATAAACTCCCGATTGGCAGCCATTTACCGTGAAAGCAACGGATAAACTCAGGGTTGCTGTTTGTGTACCGTAAATAGCATTGGAAACGGTGAACGTGGGGGAATAGATCCCGGCAGCTGAATATGTATGTACAGGGTTGGTGTTGGTCAGGGAGGGGCCCGAAGACGTGCCATCGCCGAAATTCCAGGAATAATACGTACCCGGAGTACAGGCCACGCTTGCCGAAGTACCCGTGAAAGTCACCGCGGTGGTGGTACGTATCGATGAGGAAGGAGAATAGGAAAAACCCGTCGCACCCAGTCCGTTACTGATGCTATTAGCGCTGGCGTAGGTCTTCTTTAGAACGATATTCTTATCCTGGTCTAATACATATTGTAAACGATAGTACTGGTCGTAAAGGTAATATTTTGAAACCCCATTTGTATTTGTCTCTGCCGTCTTAAAATATTTATACGGGTCATAGGCAAAAGTCGTCACCTCGCTGCTCTCGGGATAGAATAAAATATCATCGATGTTGATGCCGGTGTTCGTTTGTACTTTAATGGTAAAGCTACCGGACAACCCGTTGGTACTGACCTTCTGCTCATAATAATTCCAGCCGGCGCCGGAGGCTGCGAAATTTTGGGTCTGTGTGCTGAACAAGGTCCCTGAATTGGTATATAGCGAGATTGTCAGCGCGCCGGCGGAAGCCGCGTTGGTCCAGCAGGAGAATACATATTTTTTGGCATTATTCTTTAGGTTCAGCGTGCCTGACAGCAAGCTTGAAGCACTAATGCTTAGAGAATTCGTGCCCGTCCGGCTGACTGAAGAATTATAGGTGGAGTTAGCGACAGTGAGCCCGTATTTCGGTTCGGACCCGTCAAAATTCGTATAGGATATCTCATTATATTTTGCATTAAGGATAGTCGCCACCGGAAGCAAAAGTTTATCATCGATGATCTGGGATTGAACATTGTTGTAGTTATCGTCACTGGTCAACAGGTAACCGCTGGAATTATAGGCAGTCAAATTAGCTGAGGGAACATACCCCGAATAATTTACGAATGATCCTGAATTATTGTAAGACGCCGGGAAAGAAGAGATCCCTGTTGAAGAAATAAAGTGCAATCTTTGGGCAGGCAGATAGATGTTGGCGGGTGAAGATTGGCCACTTGAAAAGGCGGCATATTTGACCAGATCAGCCCGCACTGTCTTTTCAACTCCCGATCGGGTTACCGTATTGTAAGTCTCGATAGGAACATTGACATTAAGAAGGGTCAACGCTTTTATCGCTCCCATGGCGGCATCGAAAAGATCATCATTGGCATATGGGTAATCCTTCGTGTACTTTAAGTATTTTCTATCGATGGTACCATCGGTGTTTGTAGTTTGTATTTGTGTCGGTAATTTATGATTTACTCCAGTATAGTAATAATTGGTCGTCCCGGACAATTGCATACCTGGGTCCTGCGTGCTATTATTTATATCATATACGATCTTGCTACTTGACGCTATGAGCTCCGATGTATTGGCGTAGATCTGATATTTTCCATATCCCTGGGCCGTTGAATTGATATCGAACTTCAATGCATTGATCACCAAAGGGACGGCGGAAGTCCTTACATAAGTGTTAGATATCTGGGAGACGATATTACCTGCCTCATTATACGCCGTGACCCTGGTGAGCAATCCTCTTTCAAAATCATAGTTAGCATTGGGTACGAAAGGATACGAATACTTTGCATTTTTCAATGACCCGATAGCCGGGCAGCTCGAGCCGCTGATCGATCTTCCGGCATTGTCGGTCACCGGCGACCAATCCGCACTCCCCCCCGCAACGGGAGACGCAGTCGCGTCCCAGAATGTCCCAGGGGTTGAGAATTCATGCACTTGTTTCCCCGCCCCTGCCTGCTGGACCGTAACCTTCCCATATAAAACAGCCTCATTTTGATTTGATGCTCCGGGAAATATCCGGATGGTGGAATAATTCCAATAGTCGGCGCCGGTTGCCGTGCCAGTATACGGGATGGTAAACGCTAAGGCAGGCATTGCAACAGGCTTCCCTGTCGTAAGGGAGGTGCTGGGGTCAGTGTAGATATAATTATGGGTAATGTTATTGGCTGAACTAATTCCGTCATTATCGACAATTTGTTTCACCCGGATACCGCCGCCCTGAAAGGTGGCTGCGGCTGAAACATCATAAAAGTCATTGTAGTCATAGGTCATCGTAGTGTTTCCGCCTGTAGGATAGGCGATCTGGTTAAGCGTTCCAATAAAAATAGAGGGGTCTACCGTGGAATTCGTTCCGTCAATGGTATACGAAGTACCAGTATAGCCTGGGATGGGGAATATCCGGTATCGTTCTAAATTGGGGTAGCTTGCATTATCGGGGTAGACATATACTCTTGAACCTCCGATAAAATCATTTTGCGCATTAAAATACCCCCAGTAATCCTGATAATTTCCATTTAAAGAGAAATCGGCGAGGTAAGGGGGGGCCGGCGAGGTAAAGTTTATCCCATTATAGGCGAACGTATAAAGATTGGAGTTATAACTTACGCCGTTGGCACTACAACCGGCTTCTCCAAATGAGGTCAGAAAATCCCTTTTATGCCCCGGGATCTTATTGTAGGTACAAGACATTGTCCTTCTGCCATTGTTCAAATTGATGGTCCCTACCAGATAGCCGATCAGATCCGTTGTTGAAGTATAAGAAAAAGTAACCGCATCGATTGCCGCACCCGTCAATTTATCAAATGAGTATATCCCGTAGGGGTATTGCAATGTAGTAGCCTGCGTCGTAAAATATAAAGCGCTGTCTTTACCAAAGATAGTTGAAGGGTCATACAGCACCACTTGCATTGGAGTAGTGGTAGTTATTGTATTGAACGTAGAATACCCCAATGTAATATAATTCCCGTTCGCATCCTGCACTTTGCTCAAATACCATCTGGAATTATAGGTCACCCCATTTTGATATAATGTATATGGCCTTTTATAAAAGGGGATCGTGCCCGGGGAGGTAGAAGAAGTCGTTTGAGTGGTCGGGCCGGCAATGTCAAACGTATAAATAATACCTTTGTCATTAGTGATGGTAAAAGATATAATACTGGTCTGGGCGGCATTATAGGCATAGCTTATCTGGTAATCCCGGTAAGGGATCGTTCTAAAGACACCGGCAATATTGTCGTATACTAACTGACAATTTAGTCCCGGCGCCTGGACATTAAAAATATCCGGTTCAAGATCGGAATTATCAGAGAAATTGCCATTTAAGTAATTGATATCCGCGGTCTCGTCCGTACAGGTAGCAGGGTTATTATCATTGGAAACAGTAAAGTTATTTATTTTGCTGCCATTGCTGTTATGCATCCATCCCAGTCTGCTGTTGCTGCCGTTATCAGTTTTTACATCATCCGGCAGATCCCTTAAATCCCTGCTTATTGCCCCGCCAGTATTCAATTGCCATCCCGTACCAAGAACGCTTTGCATATCGGTTACCCTGATGCCGGTGGCGCCGTATTCCAGTGAGACAGGAATTGATACGTCCCCACGCTGCACCGTATAGACGGGTATCGACACATGGGCAGTTCCTGTGGTTAGATTGACGGAAACATTTTTCTGACCGAAACACCAGGTAGAGGAAAGAATGGCTATAATCAGCCAAAGGCATGGGAATACCGGTCTATACTGACCTGCAACAGGCTGGAGCATGGATCTAAAGGTTTAAGGGTATAATGGTTTTATCTCGTATTGAAAATATGGAAAATAAATAATGTTACAAATTATTCTGGATGAGATTTTAAATTCGTGTAGATATCACCGAAAACCGTGTTAATATAATAAAGGGGCGTGCATCGCGCCAAGGCCGCACATCCCTCATTTCTCCGCCTGCAGCCTCTCCAGCTTCTTCCGGGTATCCGGATAGTCCCGCAGCGCCAGCGCCTGGGCATAACTTTCCATCGCCCTTTTCTTGTCGCCGCGGGCAAGAAAGAAGTCTCCCATCGAGTCATAGACGTTAAAGCTGTTGGGATAATTCTGCCGGTTGAGCTCGAAAAAGTAAAATGCCCGGTCATATTGCCGCCTGCCCATCAGGTCATACCCGATGTTATTGACGAACACCTCCGGCGGCGATACTTTATACCCCATCCGCCGGCTGATCCCGGCATAATGTGCGGCGAACAGCGTGTCCCCCGCAGCAGAAGATCCCACAATATCTTCGTGCCGGATATCCAGCCGGTAGAAATCAAAAAGGTAACGCAGGCCATCGTACTCGGCTACTACCGGTACGGAGCCGTGGTTGTACTGCGGATAGTATTTCCAGCCGACCCGGAGGTGCGCGCCCGTCCCGGTAGAGTTGTCGCGCACGGCCGCCCCGCTGCCAGAGACACTCCCGCCGCCGCTCGCGGCCGCCACCAACACATCGCGCAAGCTAAATATAGCCCTCATATGACGACTGAAGAGATTGGAAGAATCCGACATGACGGACACCGTATCCAATCCGCCCTGCAGACTATTGGCCGCGGCTAAAAAAATGTCCTTGCCCCGAGCTTCGCCCCGCTCGGGTGCGTTCCGCTCGTGCCCCCCCGCCGACAGCGCCGCCGGAGTCTCGTGCAGCAACCGGCCCCTATCCCATGACATACTGGGGTCGATAGCGATATACCCATTGAACAGGGCGGGGTGATGAACCAGTGTATTGACGACCGTTAGTCCCCCCAATGAATGCCCGATGAACACGCGGTAGGGCATCGTAGGATATGCCGAGTCGATATGCGGGATCAACTCCTTTTCGATAAAAGCAAGGAATTGTTCGCCACCGCCGCTGTGGTTGCCGGCTCCCCTGCCCATCCCGGTCTCGGTGGTATCACGGGTGGGGGTAAGGTCGCGGATGCGGTCCGTATTGCCGATGGCAACGACGATCATCTCGGGGAACTGCAGACCGCCGCCGTCTTCGCTGAGTTGTTTGATTATCGCCGATACCGTCCAGAAATGACTATCCCCATCCAACAGATACACGACAGGGTACCGGCGTGGATAGAAATAGGTGTCGGAGACGCTGCCCGGCAGGTACACCTGTATCCGTCTTTCCTCTTTTAAAATGTCGGAGACAAGGGTTTCTGTCTTTCCGATGGTGATGGGGCCCTGGCCATGTGCAAGGCCTGCGGCCAAAAGGATAAAAACAAGTGCGAATGTCCGTTGCATGTTGCGGTAGTTTTGCAACAAGATTAGGCCATCGCGGCCCGCGGGTGGGGCAAATGTGATGAAACGGTATGGAAATGTGACGGAGCGGGCTATCCTAGTTAGCGCATATCGAATCCAGGTAATTTTGGATGAGCTCATCCCTGAAAGTCATAAACTTCGCTACGGCCTTTTGGATCGCAATTTTCAACTGCTCGTTAGGCAGTTTGGTGTGCAGGACGACAAATTGTTTGTCCTTTATTTCTTCTACCCAGAGCTTCATTTTCGGCGGTGTATTGCCCGATGGCCCGATAATGTATTCTTTGGCCATATCGGGATTGGAAATCAAGAACAATAGATGGGGCTTGACATTTTTTACATTATAGGCTTGCGTGAAACTGTCGATAGATCGTTTATAGGCATCATATTCCCGAAAACAGTAATTCTTGTCCGGATCGTCTTCAAATATCTTCCTTTCGACTATTTGGATCAGGGCATAACTCTTATTGGTATAGGTAAATATCTTTTCTTTGAATTCATCGCCCCATCCGATGTTCTCTTTATCATAAAAAGAGGTGACCCTTTGCATTTTCAAATAGGAATATACCAGCTTGGCGACGAGATTGATGCTGTCTTTTTCCATTTTGATCTGTTTGGCCGTAAAATCAACGGAGAGCATCCCCCTATACGTATTGTTAATGCTCGGTGCGCTCTGGTTGGTATAGGAGATAAAAAAATGTATCCATTCTTCCAGGAGCTCCACTCCCTTCTGGTAAATATCCTTATCCTCTTCTTTCTCCCAGCGCGAAACTATCTTATCCCGGATAAGCCGCCTGGCCGCGTTAATTTTTTCGATGTCCCCATCGGCATTTTTCTCCAGGAGTAACAATAAGGCCTGTCTGGCCTGATAATTCACAGGCTTCTGAAGATCGATCTCTTCCACATCCTGGGCGAGCTCGACCAGCCAATTGTAATATTGGGTATAATCCTGGTTGGCAATCAGGTCGTCCCTGTCTTTGGCATTCATGATCCGGATGAGCTCCTTTCTTTTCGCTGTAAGCACCTGGCGGAGATCATTCTTACAAAACAATTCGAGCAGCTGCTCTTTCTCTTTTTCACTCAGCGGCATTTTTTGATGATTTAAGTTTTCCTCTGTGCATTAAATTCTTTTCCTCGACGATATTGATATAATACAGGTCGTCATAAAGTTTTGCCAGCCGGCGTTCTTCTTCGCCAGGCGACGTCCCATTTTTCTGCAGCGTCTCGATCTCGTCTTCGATGTCTTTTTTATAGGGCACCAGCGCCTTATATTTCAGGTAAGTATCGTCATAGGCTTCCACCTGGAAAATAATGCGATATAATTCCTCCGGCGAACAACCGACAAAGTCATGTGCGAAATATTCCAGCTTGAACCCTTTGTCGCTTTTTCTTAGCACGGCCACCTCTTCTGTCCGGCAGCCAGCCACTATCAGGGGGCTGTGCGCCGTAATGAAAAACTGAACATTGGGAAATGATTCCCGGAGGATATTGATCAGTTTGCGCTGCCAGTCAGGGTGGAGATGGGCGTCTATCTCATCGATGAATACGATCGCATGCTGCCGGGCAATGTCCGTCTCCGCAGTATCCGGATAACGCGCCCGCAAGTAGTTATAGATAATACCTATCATCGTCATCACTGAAAAGGTGCCCTGCGAAACTTTTTGTATCTGTATTTTTTCGGACCCTTCCGTGCTGACAAAAAATTCATAATTGGAATTGGGTTTCGAAACAATCTCCTGTACCTTAAATCTTGAGCCTGTCAACCGGTAAAAAACATCCTCCATCAGGGCAAATATCCCGCCCGTTGTCCGTCCCCCTTCAAAATATGTCTGGCAGATACGGTACATCACGTTCCCGATGATATCCGCATATGGCTTCTGGTAAAGAAAGTGATGGGCTGCATTCTCAAGCAGATCGGGCTCTTCTTTATTCCTGCTGACTTCTTTTTTTGACTTGTCGATGAACCGGGTATCGGGAATAGCCAGTATGGGTATGATCTTAAAGGGATTCATGATCTTTTTGTCCGAATAGAGTATCGTCGGGTTGTCCGCCGACTCAGGCTGACCGCCTATATCGACGGATATCTCTATGCTGGCCCCCGAGTTCGGAGGCGTAAACTCGAATGTTTTGGTTACGTCATCTTCAAGCAACCCCAGGAGAATGGACAACAGGTGGCTTTTACCATAGCCATTCTTGCCAAGCAGGATATTCATCTGGCCATTGAATCGCCATTCCAGGTCGCCATAGAAGGGGTGATCCTTTATTTCAATATCGCGAAGAAGGAAGGTCTTCCGAAGATTTTTGCGGATGTCGAGTGCATTTTTTTCCTTTATATACTGTTGTTCCAGGACGGTTCCCTGTTCCGCGTAACCCAGCTTTTTGTACATGTCTGCCGCCTTGGACAGAAATTCGACTTCCAGCGGAAATCTTTCATATCCGTCCATATAAGCGGTCAGCGCCTTATCAAAGTTCTTCTGTTTGTAATAAAAATCGCCAAGCACCGTGAAATGGGCCGGATCGGACCGGGCACCTATCTGCCGGAGCTCCGCCCGGGCGGGAGACCGCAGTTCAATATTGCCGGCGGACTCTTCCAAAAGGCTATCCAGCACTTCGAGCTTTTCTTCCAGACCCTTCCTGGTCTCAGTGGTATTTCTTGCCTGGCTTCTTCTGTAAAGATCGAGCAGATCGGGGTAATCCGACCATCGTATCCTGCGCATGCAAGTCTGCAATTGAAGGACCGAAAAGAGTTCCAAAAGAATGATCGCGCCAAGCATGATCATTATCCCTTCATTATCTTTCAGGCTGCGGATGAAATATTCCAGCTTTTGCCGGGCCGTTAGTTTGGGGTTCTCATAATGTAATAGCTTAACGAGCCATCCCCGGGTGAGGGGGTCGAGCAAGAATGTCGTGCGCGACAAAGAATTATCCGGACTGGTCGCACTTAAGGTAAAGTAATAATAGAATGGTTTCCCTGAGTTGGTTAAATTATCGTGCAAGAGAGCATTCCGATCCAATTTCTTCTGCACTAAATAAAGACTGTCGTTGTAATTGGCAATTACCCGTACATCCGAGCTCCCCCCGGGAACAAAAGTAATGCCATGATAAGTATAGTTGTCGCCGGCCTTCTCGACAAAGCCGCCGGCAGTATTGGCATGTAGTAATAAGGAATAGTTTTTATAATCATTCGTACCCAGGATGCTTGTATCTTTTGTTATTTTCGCGCTGTACAGCGACTGAAGCACCAACAGCCGGGACCGTTCCGCCTGCAGTGTGTCGTACAGCCAGTAAAGATTTTCACCCTTCCTCTTAAAGGCATCATACATTTGTTGGTACCAATCATCTTTCCCGCTGCTGTTTCTGCTGTCCGTCGATCGATCCACCTTGACGACACTGGCTACATTGGCATTGTATGCTTCATTTACAGCCGCATAACAGTCGTTTTTGTAGGTGATCACGACCCGGCCCAGATTAAGATAAAACGTTATCCCGGCGGCTAGCCCCAACAGCACCACCCATAAGGTGATCTTTTGCTGTGCATTTCCAAAATACACCGGCGAAAGGATATCTTTCCGCTGGTTCCCTTTCATCTGAATGACAAACAGGGCATATCTGTCGATGCTATAAGCCGAAAGCAACAAGTAGTAAAAGACGACAATGGATACTATCCAGCACAATATCCATATCCAGGAGGACATGAGATCCCTTAATATTAAAAAGGAAATAATAGTGTAAAAATAGAGATAAAACAGAAAAACGACCCCTGCCACTATCAAAGCCGAACGATCGTAGTCCGGCAGATCCTTTGCCATATCAGCCGTACCGCCCGCCAGCCGGATAAGAAATGTTTTATACCGCACCGGGTCGTAAAAGGGTTTATATTGCCTGGCCGGCTTATAGGAAGGATCTTCCATATCCATGGTTTTCAGAAAGGTATTGAATGAGAAGGATTAAAAAAACCGTTTTTTCACCCTTTCGTGGGGTTAAGCTACCCGAAGGATCCTTTCGCCGACATGCCCTTCTTCTCTTGCGGCCACATGTATCGGGCCATCGCCAAAACGGAATTAAGCTTTGTACCGAATCTTTTTCGCAGCCGCGGCCTTCCCTATCGGGCACCCCCCGCCCCCACCTCCTCCAATATCTCCCTCGCCCTATCCGCATAAGGCCGGGTGGTCCAAAAGATCCCCTTTTTTTCTATTTTGCCCGCCTCACTCGCGACCCCCATGACGGCAGCGTCTCCAATATGCGCCAACACCCACGCAGCCGACAATCTATCGTCCCAATCCATTTTTCCATCGCGCATGAAGACCTCCAGCCCCTTTTTATTCCGGCTAATTATGCGCAGAGCATTGGTCTTATCTTTCAACCCATCCAATCGCAGATATTTATATAAACCCAACGCAAGCTCTTTGGGATGCAGACATCCGGCAAAAGCATGCAGATCCTCTGCCGGATAATTCTTCAACAAAAAGAAGACAAAGTTTTCGGGCAGATCGCCGCCCGGTGACAGGCTGCTGTTTTGCACCAGGACAGAATAAGCCGGTAGCTGGCCAACACTAAAGCTTTTAAAAAGACCGGAGTCTGCTATCTCCTTAAACGGCACCGGCACCTTCCCAAACAAGTACCACGTATTCTTTTTTTTCACCGGCATCTTATAATACGCCGTGATAAAATAGGGATCGAAAAGATTGCCGGTCCCGCTGCCGTCGCCCATTCGCAACAGCAGCAGCGAAAAGAGTATGCGAACATCCCTGTCGGGAGAAGAAGCATTCAATCGCTGCAGCAACAAAGGGTCTATCACCGCAAGACGCCCATCCAGCAACTTATAGAGGTCCAGATAATATCGTTGCAATCGGGGTTCGCTGCTGTCTGCCGGGACATTGATAAATTTCGTATCAGCGGGGACATGTTGCAGAGGAACAGGCTTCATCTTGTACGAGGAGGCCCCGAGGACATTGATGAGTTGCGCCGTATAGAGAGAGTCAGAGCGTTCCCCGCCGATGAGGCTCAACCCTTTCTCCTTGTTGTCGATGCGGTCCATGGAGATAAGATGCAAACCCTGCCTCCTGCCGTCCGCCAGGTGTAGCCGTCTAACCACCGCAAACGCCGTGTCAGACATGACGGGCTCGCCTTCTTCGATCAATTTCATATAGTCCGCCGCCTTTGACGGAAGGGCCAGGTCGCTCAGCAAAGCCGCGACACCCCCGCATTCGGCGGCCTGATGATGCCAGCCATAGTGGATGGAAACGGATGCCGCCTCAAGCGGCCATTTCGCCTGGAGACGTTGTTTTATCCGGGCCAAATGAGCGCTGTCCTCACCCGCCACATGCGCTTCCAGATAGGACAGGACCACCTGTCTGGCGATAGGCGAATAGTTTCCCGGCACATCGGGCAGCAGGAAAGGGCTGATGAAAAAAAGTATCCCCGTAAAGACGGCCAGAATGATCCCCGTCGTCAGAAACGCCCTTTTCAGGGCCGGCGTGGCATAACGGTCCTGGCTATGTGAATAATTTTTTGCGATGATGCCTGCAGCCGTCTGCTCGAACCCTTTCTTATCCAGCAACACACCCTTCTGGGTATAGAAATATAAGGGTATATCATAATCGTCGATGGTGTCATATTTTGCCTTCCATTCCGCGGCGACCGCCCTGTTCTCTTCGCTGGCCGTAAGTATGATACTCTCTTCCAGCCCGTTGGTCTTTGTCAGTTCCGTCTCCCATTCGAGCGGCGCCGTCAGTTTTGACACGTCCATGATCACCAGCTGGCTTCCCTTGAGCAGCGACCGGGCGGCCTCCTGCCAGTATTCGTCGGTGGACTTGACGGAAAATATTTTGCTGGTGGAAAGCAGCCAGTTGATATTGAGCCATCCTTTTTGCAATAATTTTCTGTCGAGCTCCTCCTTACTTTTTTCATCTTTTATCGTTCGCTGCCGGAAATGATAGAAGCTTGTTTGCCCCAGCAGCACGGGTATCTTGATATACCACTTCGCCCGGAATCTGCTATCCGACAAGGTAAATACATGGCCATAGTTGCTGATGATGGGTCGTATAAATTTCAGTAGCGCCTTACTCGACGGTTTGCTGTTGAATTTTCTGAAAACGACGATGCGGTCGACATTCCTGTTCCGTAACGCCAGCGGGAGGATAACGGGCATGCTCAGCAAAAAAGGTACCACCAAAAAAGAGCTGTACACCAGCAGAAGCACTACCCAGACGATGTAGGTGGGCGATTCCCTGAATAAGCCCGCGCCTGAGGTCATCAGTAAGATCATGGTGCCGGCCAGACAGGCAAAAATGGACAACACCATGAAAAGACGCATCATGATCTTTATGATCAGGGCGTTCCTTTTCTGGACCTTCGCCTGGTGCAGAATTTCTGCGATGTCCGTAGTTGGAGTTTCCAGGATGGGGTTTGGCATGGCAAGAGGCTTTGTGTAAAAGTATGCATATATTGCCGCCTTCCCCGTATCTTCATACGGCAAATCATGGCTTATGAAGCTATTTGTAGCCTTTCACTATTCGGCAGAAGATAAATGGGTCAAAGACCTGGTCATTCCATTGATCGAAACGCTGGGCATCGAAGTGAAGACGGGCGAAAACATTCATGGCCAGGTGATCGTACAGGAAGTGCCCGACATCATCCGGAAATGCGATGCCATGATCGCTTTCATCACCACCAGCTGGACGGACCATCCCTGGGTGCGGGACGAGCTGGTGACCGCGCTGGCTATGAAGATCCCGGCATTGGAGGTCAAAGACAGCAGACTGGTCAACCTGGGAGGGATCACCGACGGCAGACAACGCATCGACTTCGACGTGGACAAGAAGGAGATGCTATTGATACAGGTGGCGCAAAGGCTGGCAGAGTGGAAGAAACGACACAATACGAGAAACCTGTTACTGCTGCCGGACGACATCATGAAAGCCGCCAAGCCCCATCTCAACTCCGGGCAATTGAAATGTATCTATCAGTTCAGGGACGGCAACGAGGAATCAGATAAATATGAGGCCGCTCCCTTCAGGCTGCCACAGGCGCTGGCAGTGAATATTAAAAATATCCCGTCAGAAAACGCTATGATACAGCTGACCATCCAGGGGCCGCAATTTTCTTTTAGCTCCGGGTACCAGACCTTCAGTTATATTCCTATCAATCTTCAACCAGACTAGTATGAACACCGGGACAAACGACTATAAAATAGCGCAGGGCTCAAGCTATCAGGGTGAAGACTGGTGGAAATGGTGGATATGGATCGAGGCCGAGCCTGCACTGCTCGATAAGATCGGCTATGTGGTCTATACGCTGCATTTTTCTTTCAACGATCCTGTGCGAAAAATGACCAATCGCAGCGCAAAGTTCCGGCTCGAAACAGAAGGATGGGGCACCTTCACCATTTTTGCACGTCTATATCTAAAAGACGGGACGGAGCTTCCGCTGCAGCACGAGTTGGAGCTTGAGTATCCCGATGGTACGAAGAATATGGCCTGACGATCACTCCGGCAACGCCGGCACACTCACCCTCAACCCCTTGACCATCCTGCACCGCCCGCTGGCCCACTTTGCTTTTTCTGTCGTCATCCAATTCACTATCTGCTGTTCCGGCTGAAATATCTGCCCGAGATGCATATATTCCGGGAAATCCCTTTTCTCCAGATCAGGATGCACCCAGCATGCCGCCCTTCTTTCAAAACCCGGGATTTTTGTCAGCCGCCCATACTCATAAGGCAGCCATAGCGACCCCCGCGTATCTGGCGTCATACACGCGATGACATGCGTGCAATTGATCAATGCCATCTCTATGATACAGGCCGTCAGCAAGGGGATCAACCCATAGGGCAACCGGTGATTGACGATGAGCTGCAAGGCAGGTTCGAGAATATCTATCCAGTAGGCGAGGTCGCTTTGTTCGGCCAGTTGGGCGATCCTCAGCGCATACTGCCAGTCGCTCTGACGATGCGAGATGAATACCCTGGGGCAACCCGGACCGCGCAATGGAGTGTAAGCCCTGCGTAAATGGTTTAATAACAACATCACGATCAACTCCTCGATGGGACGCTCGAACCATTCATCGGTGATCTCGCCCATCTCGCCTCCCGAAAGCCCGCGCAGCCGCTCAAAAACAAAACGTCTGTCAAGATCCCTCCCGGCCAGCCATTCGAGAAGCAAGGCAATGTACGCTTCCCATAGCTCCAGTCCCTGGATGCCATAGTTGTCGTAGTTGTCGCCATCCAGCGAGAAACGTTGCGTCAGCGGCGCCTGTTCGTGCAGATATGAGACGTAATTGGACATTGCGGTTGGTTTTTGCCCGATTCTTCCCTAAAAATAGGGTGTTTTTCACGGACCATTGCTCCAAAAGATGCCTTATCTTAACCCTGCTGACTAATTTGTCAACCCCAACGACTATGATCATTGCACTCTCCGGCAGAAGGATCGACGATCCCAAAGCGGTCGTCTCCCAATTCCCCCTTTCGCAGCGCTGGATCGTCCGCCACCGTCTACAGACCTTCTTTCAAAAGAACAAGGTTCGCGCACTCATTTGCTCCGGCGCTTGCGGCGCCGACCTCCTCGCCCTTGAAGTCGCCGGCAACCTGGGCATCCGCCGGACGATGATCCTTCCTTCTGATAAAGCAGCTTTTAAACTATCCTCCGTCACTGACCGTCCGGGCAACTGGGAAAGGATCTTCGACAAGGTGTATGCCGATCTCGACAGCACGAATGACGTCATCATCCTGAATGACGCCGGCGCTATACCCCTGGAAAAGGTGAATGCCGCGATCCTGCAGGAGGCTATACGGCAAAAGGCCGCCACTGCGGCTCCTCCTACGGAGGATGTCGTCGGGCTCCTCGTCTGGGACGGCGCCTCCAAAGACAGCGCGGACTACACTCTGCAATTCAGAGACACGGCGCGAAAGACGGGCATTAAGACCGAAGAGATCTCCACCATCGAAACTCCCCAGGAGAAGGCCCTGCTGATCCTCAACCAGGGAGCCCGCGGACAATTGGTCGAAGACGTGATGAATCTATATGGAGAACTGCAGATCGTCAGTGCATTCAACTATGCGAGGCGGATCCTTGGACTAGTCAGAAAGGAAGATGACCTTACCAGCACGCAGCGGCTAAAACTAGATCAGAAATATGCCCTGGCCATCTATAAGGACGTGGACCTCCCCGTTGAACTGCGCCTGGAGGAAGCCCTTAAAGTTCTCAGGCAAATATGTTCTACCGATGATGCCAGATCGCAACAGGAGACCCTTGGCCTGACAGGCGCCGTCTACAAACGAAAATGGGAGGCGGACGGTCAGAAGATCCAGCTGGAATACGCGTTGGATTATTATATGAAAGGATACCAGCTGGGACCGGCAACGGATTCGGGCTACACCGGCATCAATGCCGCCTATGTGCTGGACCTGCTGGCACAAAATGAGCTGGACGGCAAGTACAAGTCACAGGCCGATGCGATCCGAACCCGGCTGATCGAACTGCTGGAAAAAAAGACGGAAGGCCTCGCGCCGTCTATCGACAACTACTGGATCTATGTCACCATTGCCGAAGCATATTTCGGGTTATCCCGGTACGAAGATGCGCGGCCCTGGCTGCAAAAGGCCATTGCCCTTGGGAGCATACCCGACTGGCAGCTGGAGAGCACGGCAAGACAACTGGCACGGATATCCTTGTTACAACAGAACGACCAGGTGGATAATATCCAGGGCTCCGGCGCCTGGAACGTGCTGAAAGAGCTGATCGGTAATGTCGAAGAAGATATTGGCGCGCTCAGGGCCGCGTTCCTGGGAAAAGTAGGATTGGCGCTGTCGGGGGGCGGCTTCAGGGCGGCGCTATATCATATCGGTGTGCTGGCCCGGCTGGCCGAACTGGATATGTTACGAAATATAGAGGTGTTGTCCTGTGTCTCCGGCGGGTCGATCATCGGCGCGCATTATTATCTGGAGCTGAAACATCTGCTGGAGACCAAAGTCGACAGAGAGATCACCCGTGACGATTACGTCGGAATAGTCAAAAGGATCAGCCGGGAATTCCTGGCCGGCGTCCAAAAAAACCTGCGCACCCGGGTGGTATCCAACTGGTGGGCCAATACGCGGATGTTCTGGGATCGCGATTATTCCCGCAGCCTACGGTTAGGGACACTCTACGAACGCGAGATCTTTTCCCGGGTAGAAGGCTATAACAGAAAGGACCCCATCTGGCTCAACCATCTCTTCATTCATCCGCTGCAGGACGATGGATTCCCGCACACATCCTTTAATCCCAAGTACGACAACTGGCGCCGTAAGGCGAAAATACCCATCCTGCTGTTGAATGCCACCGCGCTGAATACGGGGCATAACTGGCAGTTCTCGGCCAGTTGGATGGGGGAATCGCCTTTCACCGTTCAAAAGATCGACGCCAACGACAGACTCCGACGGATGTACTATAAAGAAAGCGGTGAAAAAGCTTTCCGCCGTGTGATCCGGCTGGGACATGCCGTCGCCGCCTCTTCCGCTGTCCCCGGTCTCTTCGACCCACTCAAACTAAACGATCTCTATCCCGGATATAAAGTGTCGCTTGTAGATGGCGGCGTTCATGACAACCAGGGCATCAGCGGATTGCTGGAGCAGGACTGCACGGTGATGTTGGTGAGCGATGCCAGCGGGCAGATGGGCTCGCTGACGGCTCCGTCGAACAATCCCCTGGCCGTGCCCTTACGGGCAAATGATATTCTGATGGAGAGGGTCAGGAATGCGGAGTACCAGGACATGGCGGGAAGGATGCGGACGGGATTGTTGAAGGGATTCATGTTCATACACCTGAAAATGGAGCTGGACATCCATACGGTCAACTGGGTACATTGTGAAGACCCGCGCGAGAAGGAGGATCTCAACGATCCCGACATCATTATTACGACCTATAATATCCGCAAGGACATCCAGCAATTGCTGTCCGTCATCCGCACCGATCTCGACTCCTTTTGCGATACGGAAGCGCATGCGCTGATGACCAGCGGCTACCTGATGACGAAAAGGGAATATCCGCAATCTATCAAAGGCTTCACCACCGGCACTGTACAGGAGGAGAACTGGCGTTTCCTCGAGATCCGCGACGATCTTAAAGACCCCGACGCTCCGGATAAAATGCTCCGGCTGCTGAAGGTGGCCGGCGACAGCGTGTTCAAGATCTGGCAACTGAAAAGTTGGCTCAGAGTAGTTTCCTGGCTGCTGCTGATGATGGCGGCAGGATCGATCCTCTGGTGCCTGATCCTATGGTGGGGGGCGTCTTTGGAACTAAAAGTTTCCACGCTGGGTATCTCTGTCGTCGTCCTCGTCGCCGGAATGTTCATCAATAAATGGCTCATCCGTATCATCCGTTACAGGGATACGATCATCCGCCTCCTGATAATCCTCGGGCTGATCAGTGTACTATGGGTGGCGGCCAATATTCATTTGTATCTATTCGATGGCTGGTATTTGAAGACGGGGCGACGGGAATGAAAGCTGCGCGCACTGCCTGTCGGGATTAGCATATTCAGAGATCGCTCTCTGCGACGCCCCGTTCGCGGCGGCCCCGTCCTTTTCTTTCAACGGATACACCGCAAAGTCGGCCACATCGAGAAAGGCACTGTAGTTACAAGGGTGCAACAATACCCAAAACACTTGTTTGGCGCTGCCGGATTGCAGCCGGCTAACCTATATTAGTCGTCCATAAACCGGGCTACCCATTCCAGCGCCCATAAACTTTATCCCATGTCGTTCTCCCGCGGAAAGATCCTTGCCTGGGCCGTGTTCCTGACGGCCGTACTTGCCCTCCTTGTTCCCGTGATACTCATCGAACGGCAGATCCTCGCCCACACCGAGGGCAACCCTACCCTCCCGCAGGACGAGTCTTTTATCAATATCGTCGTGGGTAAGAACCTGGCTTTCTATGGCGTCTGGGGATTATCCAAATATGCTTTTGTCCCGGCGGCGTCCTCGCTGTTGTATCCTGTGGCGCTGGTGCCCGTCTTTTTTATTGCCGGCGCCCATCTCGTCATTCCTTTACTGATAAACCTCATCGCGGCCATCCTGTTGTTACGGGTGGTACAACGGGAATTGCTCCGGCGGCAGGTAGCCCCGACCGTTCAGCTCGCCGTCCTGTTACTGCTGATCTTTCTGCCTCCCCTGCCTTTGCTGGTGGTCAGCGGGATGGAGTACAGCCTGTTCCTCCTATTCACGGCGCTTTTTGCCAGGGCCTTTTCCCGGGGGCTGGAGGAGGACCGGCTTCCCACGGATGTCTATGTCTATGCGGGCTTGCTGGTCGCTACCCGGATAGAGGGGTTCTTACTCGTCGCGGCGGCATGTATCGTGCTGGGATACCAACGTCAACGGATAACCGCCGTCCAGCCGGACTACCAGCGTCAACGCAGATCCGTCATCCTGCTGGCATCGGCGGCGGCGCTGCCGGTGTTGCTGTTCGGATCCCTTTCATTCGCGAAAGGCGGCGCTTTTATTCCCTCCGCACTGCTGGAGCCTTTGGGCGGCGGGATCTATACGGCTGCCATAATAGGCTGTGCTCTCGTCGTCGTCGCCTTTACTTACCCATACAAAAGACAATGGCTGGCCAGCAGTCTGTTGGGTCTTATCGCCATTATCCGGACGGGCACGCTGTCGGCGGATGTCATCCGCACCAGTATCGACACTTATGAGCAGCAGGTACAGGCGGCGCGATTCGTACACCGGTATTATTACCGCTATGGGCTTAGTCTGAACCAGCCCGGGATCTTGTCCTATTTCTCCGAAGGCCGGAAGGTGGACATCACCAGCGTCTATTCGGATTCCCTTAGTATGCAGCTCGGCGCGCGGATGGCCATTGTCACCGGCGCGCCGTCGGGGGTCCAGCCGCTGAGCCCCCGCTGGGGCAAGGTCGCCTCCTGGAACAATCCCGGAAACAGCATCTTCTTTTATGCATCCGACACGGGCACCGGCAGACGGCTAAAGGAAAATTTGCGCGAGTACGAGAGGCGGCTGCCGGCGGGGTTAAGGGTGCGGTATTATTGAGGGGCGGCCGCTATGGCGGGGGATAGGGCCTAACAGGAGCCGATTTACAAAAATTACATACAATATTCAATTACAGTATATTATAAGTTTTTTTGCTACTAATTAAGCAATAAATAATAGCAATAATTAAAATAATGCCACTAATTATGTGTATTTTAGTAGCAAAAAGAGTATGCGGAACTCTGTATACAAACAGATTGAAAAATATATTGAAAAGCATCCCGGAGAGGTGCTCATTCCGGATAACTTTCGAAAAATGGAAAGTGAATCCGGAGTAAAAACAGCTTTAATGCGGCTGGCAAAAAAGGGAAAAATTGACCGGCTGGCAAGAGGGATTTATTTTTCTCCCAAAATGGATCCGCTCGTAGGACAAGTATACCCTTCGATGGAAGAAATCGCCAGGAAAGTGGCAGCACGGGATAAGGCAACCCTTCGTCCTACGGGAATCGTTGCCTTGAACAGGCTAGGTTTGTCGACGCAAGTTCCATTGAAACAAGTATTTTTAACAGACGGAACACCTCGCATTCTCCATATTGGCAAAACGACTATTCAATTTAAAAAAACCAGTCCGCGAAATCTGTCGTACAAAGGCAAAATAAGCGGATTGATTATACTGGCCCTGGCCGAGCTAGGAAGTCAAAATGTATCAGACGATGTGTTACACCGCATTGCTGGACTATTGAGCAAAGAAGACAAACCGGTATTGAAACATGATCTAACCAACGCACCCAGGTGGATCGCCAATTTATTAACTAAACAATTGAAAGAATAAATATCATGTCCAGCTGGCAGGCATTAACTCCCGATCAACGAAAAACAATTATTACTTCTGTTAGTGCCCGATCCGGCTTTCCAGAAAAAGCGGTAGAAAAAGACTGGTGGGTCACCATGGTGCTAAGAGCCTTGTTCAGCACCCCCTACCGCCCCAACTTACTTTTCAAAGGCGGAACGTCTCTAAGCAAATCCTGGAAATTGATTGAACGTTTTTCAGAAGACATAGACATTGCAATTGACAAGGAAACGGTAGGTTATGAAGGCGTACCGAGCACAAAATCCCAGATTAAGCGGCTGAAAGAAAAATCCGGCCTTTTCATTAAGACAACGCTGAAAGCTGTGCTGGAAAAGGAGTTACTGGAGGCAGGCATTCCGGCTGATATGTGTACGATTTTTGCGGAGGGAACCCCGTCTTCCGATACGGATCCCCAAAAACTTATCGTTAAATATCCACCGTTATTCGAATCCAATCCCTATTTAGCCGACCAGGTAGTGGTGGAAGTAAGTGCCAGATCCCTAAAGGAGCCTTACACCAACGTCATGATACAATCCATCATTGACGAATACTCACAAGGGCAACCGTATGTGTATCCGGCGTTTCCCGTGCCGTCTGTCAATCCGGAAAGAACCTTTTTAGAAAAGGCTTTTTTATTACATGAGGAATTTCAGAAACCTATAGAAAAGATCAAACATGAAAGAAAATCACGCCATTTTCACGACCTCCACCAAATAATGGATACTTCATTTGGGCTAAAGGCATTGCAGGATGTAGAACTTTACCAAACGATCATTGCCCACCGGGAGATATATAACAACTTACCCGGTGTCGATTATGCCACCCACTATCCTGCAACCATCAATTTCATACCCCCGGAAGCAAAGTGGCAGCAATGGGAGGCCGATTACCAATCCATGCGGGAGAATATGATTTTAGGGAAATCGCCCACATACGCGCAACTGATGGACAGAATTAAAGAATTGCTTGCCCGTTTCCGCCAGATTAATTTTAACTGATCAACGGGCTGGTTAAAAGGGGCCATTTTTCGATTCCTGATAATGTAAACCCTTCCTCATGGACAGCTCCAAACTCATCTTTATCAGCCATGCCACCGAAGACAAGCGCCTCGCGGATGCCATATGCCAGTATATAGAAGCAAGGGGGCTGAGATGCTGGCTGGCGCACAGGGACATACCCATCGGCGCCAATTTTGGAAAGGCCGTCGGGGAAGTCATTCCGCGATGCAGCAGCATGATCGTCGTCCTGAGCACAGCGGCCGGTACGTCGGACTATGTCGGCAATGAAGTCGCCAGCGCCAGGGAGCTCAACATCCCAATACTTCCCTTCCGCATCGAAGAGGTGGAGTACCCGCATCACCTGCCGCTGTTCCTGCAAACGACACAGACGCTGGACGCTTCGAAGGGCAGGCCACAGGATTATTTTCCTGCTCTTTATGCAGCCTGCGCCGGAGAAGCGCTCTTCGCCGCCCGCCGGCCAAAGCAAAGCCCGCCGCTAAAGAAAAGTCACCCCCAAAAAAGTCGCCTCCTCTGGCCGTTGATGATCGCCGGCGGCGCCATCCTCACGTTGGCCGGCACCGTCTCTTTCGTCCTAAGTACCCGCCAGATTCCCGAAATACTCATAAATAATAAACCCTTGCCTGGCGCCCCACCGGATACCCAATCCACCAGGAAGCCAACACCCCCCATCCACCACCCTGCCATAAGTAAGATCGACCCGGTGGTCGACAGTCTCGACGGCGCCATATACAGCGAACCCTCCTCCACCGACGAACTCAGCTTCAACGTCATAAAAGGCAACACCCTCCATTTTTCATGGAAAGTAAGTATCTACACCCTGTCTGGAAAAATGAAACTCGAAGGTAACAGACTGGAAGTGACGGCGGGTGACGCCGAAGGGTATCTTACCCTGGTGGACAACGGTGCGGGAATAAAAGGGTCGCTCACGATAAAAAGTACGGGCGTCCCTCACAAGGTGAATCTCACCCGGCAACCGTAAACCCGCCCCGCGGCGACCGCAAAACCGCTGCGCCAAAACCCGCCCCGCGCCCCCCTTACTTCGCAATAATAACAGTCGACGCCGGCGGCTGATAAGAATTACTTATCCGCGATATCGCCTTGATAGTCTCTTTCTGTATCTCGGCCTGATCCGCAGCCGAACGCTTTTTGAGCTCCCATTCCTGCCGCTGTTTCTCGTCAAAACGTTTCTCTATTTTTTCTATCTGTTTCGTAGCTTCCGCATAACAGTCGGCAGAGGCGGGGTCGAGATCCTTGATGATATCGATGACGGCATCATAATTTAAGGTGGAGGTCGTCGCATCGGTGCTCTGCGCCCTCGCGACGAAGGCCTTCAGCTGGATCAGCTGTTTGCTGCATCTGTCGGCGACGTATTTTTTATACGTCTTCATCAGGGCGTCCTGCGCGGACTTATAACAGGCGGCCGGAGCATTCGAGGGGACGGAAAAATACAGCGAGATAGCCCGGGCATAATCTCCCAGCGCAAGCGCCTGATCGGCCTCGGCCACCACTTCGCGACAATGCGTCTGAAAATATGCGCTGATCTTCGTCTTGCTTTGCTGCAGAAAAGCGACGAGATCGTTGTCGCCCGGCCCGATACTGTTGATGGCGTTGGCCAGGGCCTCCTCGTTGACTGTCGCACTGCCCGTGATCCGCCTGGACCAGGAGGCAAATATAGTAGGGCCCATCGTCTTGGTATACGACCTGCTCTGTATCACAAGCGACAGTTCACATTCCGTCATATACACTTTCATTATACCCGCGTCGTCGACGGAGGAGCTAAGTATGTCGAACTTCGGCACGACGAAAAAATTACTGTATCCCGTCTCCGCCGTACCCGTCTGGCTGATCAGCTGGGTGATCTTCGAAGCGATCCTTTCCTGGAGCGACCTGGACAGCGTGTTAAGATTGCTGGGGTCGACATACAATTTTATGGCTGTATTGTCCTGGGCGTCCTGCGCCGATACAAAGGTACGGCCCGTAAGCAGCGAGGCCGTCAACATCACCGCCGATAGAAGATATTTCATTAGTTAAGTGTTATGAGCATCTTATTATTCGTCCCTATTTCCCTTTTTGCCTGCACGCCCAAGGTGCGCAGGAACTTGTTGATATCCGTGAAAAGATTTTGCCCCGTATAATTCGCGTTGGGATTGGCGGGATTTTTTAATGGGATCCTCATATCCGAAATGACGAGCATATTCGAAGTAACGCCCTGGTTATTGTATACGCCTTTTAAGGCATTCTTCTGGAACCAGTCGTCTATCGCCTCGGAGAGCATCTTCGCGGGATTGCCCATCTCGGAATCGAAAGTATACTTCGCATGCGGGCCCAGTGTAAATTGCACAAAGACAGACTGGCCATTTTCGCGGATGTCGTCGAACTTAGCCTGCATCAGATTTAAAAAACCTTCGCTGATGGTGTCCATCGCCTGGGCGGTGAGATAGCCAACGTCGTCGGTCTGTGTCATCCGGCTTCGTCCTTCCTTTACACCAAGCAGGTTGCCCGTCCCCGTCTGGTAGGCTTCCAGGATGACGGCCACGCTATTGGCGTTACGCTGCGTATGCCTGGTAATATTCACCTCCGCCTCGACGTATATGTCGGACGCAGACGTCTGCAGGATCATCGACTTGAAATCATCGGAGTTGCCCGAGGCCTTATTGATGTTCATATTCTGACGCGCCTCCTTCAGTTTGGCGTCGAAGCTGACGAGATTGGCGTTCCTTTTTAGAAAGGCTTCGTTTATCTTGGCAATGGCAACGCGCATATTGGCGCTGGAGTCGTACATGGTCTTGAGATCCTCCCCCTGTTTGGTCTTCGGGATGACCATGATCTTTGGCTGGATGGTTTTGGCGGATTGCCCGTTGGCGGATTGACCGAATGCGATGCCATGACAGGCGACGAGGAGAACACAAAGAGCGAGTCTCATCGGGCGAAAATATGTTGTGCGCATAATGCTATAATCCAAATTTTGAGATGACGGCATGTTGTTCAAGATGTCTCCGCAGAGCGTCACAGTTGATGGACACGAGGTGCGTGGTCATTTTCCCTTTCACGCCGTCATTCTTTTTCACCATGATCTCCTGGTTTTGCAGAACGTCGGCCGTGACAAACGAATGAAAACCGCCATTCAGCAATTCGACGATCGTGGGATCATTTTTCTTTTCGTCTTCGTGCGGCACCATGGGCAGCTCATAGGCGCTGCCGGGCACTCCTTTGAAGAGTAAGGTATAGAAGGCTCCGGCCATGGCGTCTTCACTGCTCTCCGCCTGGTTTTTCCCAAATCCGGTAGTGGTCAGCGATACGATGCCCACGGTGGGGGTGCCGTCGTAACGGACATAACCGCTATATATACCCGGTGACATTTTGGGGCTGCAGGCGGACAGCGCCAATGCCGTTGCGATGGAAAGAAGAATATTTTTTTTCATGCTGGGGAAAGTTATTTGATGCGCCAACTATCTGATGTGGCAATGCAGCTTCGCTCCGGACTTGATCTTTTCCTCGATGTCGCGTTCGCCGTCGGTGACCCGGCAGACCGTGATATCACCCTGTATCTCCGTCACTCTCAGCTCGGCCACTTTCTTTACTCTCTGGAGACTTTTACCCCCGTCCACCGGCACCGTCACCGTCTCGTTGATGGTCAGTTGGGAGCCTCTTTGCAAGGAACCGTCGATACCGGAAACCAATATCGTCTTGGGGAAGCCATGCGAATCTCTTTCTTCGATGTTCACGATCTTTATCTCGGGCGGATAGGATTCGTTGATCCATGCCATTACCAACTTTTTGGCAGCCTGAACGGCCTGCGTAATGGCTTCGTCTTTTGACGGGCTGCTCGCGCCCAGCAAAGAGGCAAATGATATTCTTGAGCCCTCCCGGTTATTGAAATTCCTTGCGCTGATGACCCTGCCGCTCTCGACGTCTATCAGCTGAAGCGAAAAATTCAGATTTGCCGTATATTGGACGGCGTTATAGGTGCCGCCGCCGGTCTTTTGCTCGACCGTCAGATTCGTCACGGCGCCAGTGATCATGTTCTTAGCCCCGATGACCTTGCCTTGCTGTACCAGTCCTCCGGCAGCCATGGATTGTTCCCTTATCTGCAGATCGAGCTCTTTCACCAGCAGGCTGTCCGTGGACCTGTCGATCAATTCGATATTGGATTTGGCCCGCAGGACCTCTATCACCATGTCGTGTATCTGCATGGCCCGCCCTCTGTCCACCTGGGTGGCGCCGAAGGGGAAGACGGCAATGGCGGTTTTGTCTGTCTGCGCCTGCAAGACGGGGCAGGCGAGTGCGATAAGTACCAGCACGAGAATGTACCTCATAAGATGTCAGTTTGAGTTAATAGTATGTGTCTATGAATAATTGCTAAAAAAGGTGCGCGGGCTGAGCCGTCCGGGGATGGGTCTAAAATGAAATTACGGGTGCAAGGTAATTCTTTGGCCTTTTGAAAAAAAGGGTTAAAATACCTTTTTTACGAACGCCGTCAGGCGATGGATAAAACCGTTATTTCGTCTTGTGACAGACTGGAGTTCGCTATGAAAGACTGAAGAGAACATATAAATAAGTAACTTGGTGTATACAAACCATTTACTTTCCTATGAGCCTGGTCGCCTTTTTTGATCTGGAAGTAAGTCCCAACAATGATCGTATATTGGATATAGGCTGTGTCAAATCTGACGAAACGGTCTTTCATCAACACTCAATATTCGCCTTCCTCTCTTTTGTCAAAGAAGCTGATTACCTGTGCGGTCACAATATTATCAAGCATGATCTCAACTACATTCGAAAACATAGTTCCAGCAAAGACTTTGGTCTAAATAAAGCCATCGACACCCTCCTGCTGTCTCCTTTGCTTCTTCCCAAACGGCCCTCTCATCGTCTAATAAAGGACGATAAATTGCAGAAGGAAGAATCGAACAATCCTCTCAGTGATGCTAAAATAGCGCGCGAACTCTTTTACGAAGAAATACAGGCATTTCATGGGCTAAACGATCAGTTTAAGGCTATCCTTTATGGCTTATTGCAGGATCAGGAAGGGTTTGGGAGCTTTTTTCACTACCTGAATTATTCTCCTTCCCCCGACCAGGAAACACCGGAGGAAAAGATCCGGCAGCTTTTTAAAGGGGTCATCTGCGCCCATGCAGGCATAGGTAGTTTGATACAACAACCCGTTGAATTGGCTTATACGCTTGCCTTGATACACTGCGGGGGAGAGCGTTCCATTTTCCCGGGCTGGGTATTGCTGAACTATCCGGGGGTGCAAGCTATTCGTTCAAGTCTTCAGAATATGCCTTGTGCTAAAGATTGCTCCTATTGTCAGACTGCTTTTGACGCTACAGCTGCCTTGAAACGATATTTTGGATATGCGTCTTTCCGATCGTATGGAAACAAGCCCCTTCAGGAGGATGCGGTCAAAGCAGCCATACAAAACAAGTCGCTTCTAACCATTTTTCCTACAGGAGGGGGCAAATCCATTACCTTTCAGTTACCCGCCTTGATGAGCGGCGATAAATATGGCGCGCTCACTGTTGTCATTTCCCCATTGCAATCCTTGATGAAAGACCAGGTGGACAATTTAGAGAAAAAGGATATCATCGACGCCGTTGCCATCAGCGGCCTTTTAGATCCAGTAGACCGCACAAAAGCTGTTCAGCGAGTAGAGAATGGTGAAGCCAGTATCTTATATATTGCACCAGAGTCACTTCGTTCTCTAACGATCGAGCGGATCTTACTGAAAAGACAAATAGCCCGTTTTGTCATTGACGAAGCACACTGTTTTTCAGCCTGGGGTCAGGATTTCAGAGTCGACTATTTATATATCGGGGATTTTATCCGGCTGTTACAGGAGAAAAAGCGGCTACGCGAAAAGATACCTATCTCTTGTTTTACTGCCACAGCCAGGCAAAAAGTAATAGAGGACATCCAGCTATATTTTAAAGCTAAGCTTAATGTTCATCTGGAGCTCTTCAGAGCGAGCACGACGCGGACCAATCTACATTTCAAAGTGTTGGAAACCGAAAACGAAAGCCAAAAATATATACAGTTGCGCGGCCTTCTTCAGGCCAGGACGGGTCCAGCTGTCGTATATACCTCCCGTACCAAAAAGGCTGCTGAGCTGGCGCTGAAACTCACGGAAGATGGATTTCCCGCATTGGCCTTTCATGGAAAAATGGAAAAAGAGGCTAAAACTCAAAATCAAAATGCCTTCATGGAAGGGAAAACCAATATTATCGTAGCGACATCTGCTTTTGGAATGGGGGTTGACAAGGATAATATTGAGATGGTCATCCACTATAACATATCCGATTCGCTGGAAAACTATCTGCAGGAAGCCGGAAGGGCGGGCAGAAAAGAGTCTATTGAAGCCGATTGTTATATTTTATTCAATCAGGACGATTTGGATAGCCATTTCGAGATGCATACTCAGACCAAATTGACTGTTAAAGAAATCAATCAGATATGGAAAGCCATAAAAGACCTGACACAATCGCGTAATTTCGCCTCCTATTCTGCGCTGGAGATAGCCCGTAAGGCGGGATGGGATGACAATACCACCGATATCGAAACACGTGTCACCACTTCCATAGCCGCGTTGGAAGAAGCCAGATACGTACAAAGAGGAAGAAACTATCCTTATGTATTCGCTAACAGTATATTGAGTAAAAATGCCCAGGAAGCTATCGACAAAATAAACAAGTCGGAAAAATTTGTCGGGGACACACAAAAAAGTAATGCCGCCCGTATTGTAAGAAAACTTTTTTCCAGTAAGAGCAAAAGACTCTCAACAGACGAAATAGCGGAGTCCAGGGTCGACTATCTGGCCGATCAATTAGAATTGTCCAGGGTAGAAATCATAAGGCTGATCACACTCCTAAAAGACGAAAAAATTCTAGCGGACGAAAAAGATATTACTGTCTTTATAAAGAAAGGTGAATCCAGCAAAGGATCTGCAACCATCGCGGCAGAATTTATGGCGCTGGAAAGAGAACTTTTTCGTATGCTGGAAGAAGAGGGAAATTATAACCTGAAAGAACTAAATGCGCGGATTGAAGCGTTGAAAAGCTCTGAAATTCCCGACTGTTCCCCGAAAAAAATAAGGACTATCATAAACTTCTGGGCGATAAAAAAGCTGATCTTTCGACGCTATTACGAACATTCCAGTAATCATTTGCGCCTAACATATCAGGTAGATCGTGCTATTTTTCTCGAAAAAATGAGACGCCGGCATTATTTGGGTCAATTCATCATAGCGTATTTGTTCAAAAAAGCCAATATGGAATCTCCAACCGCCCCGTCAGGAGACAGTCTATTGATAGAATTTTCGGTATTGGAGTTGTTGCAGGCCGCGGATAAAGAACAGGGGCTTTTTGCAGGAACATTTTCAATAGACGATGTCGAAGACGCGTTGTTCTATTTATCACGTATAGACGCGATAAAAATCGACGGGGGATTCATGATTCTCTATAATAAATTGTCAATCGATCGATTGGAAAAAAACAATCGTATTCAATATAAATCCGGCGATCATGAAAAACTGGAGCAGCACTATACGCAAAAAGTACAGCAAATACATATTGTAGGAGAATATGCCCGGAAAATGATCCGAAACTATGCGGATGCCTTGACATTCGTAGAAAATTATTTCCATTTACCCTATTCCCGCTTCCTGGACAAATATTTTCCGGGACATCGAAAGGAGGAAATAAAGCGTCCGTTGACGCCTGAAAAATTTAAGCGTCTTTTTGGAGAATTGTCTTCCAACCAGCAGGATATCATCGATGATAGCGAACACCGAATTATTGTAGTAGCGGCTGGGCCGGGAAGTGGTAAAACAAAGATCTTAGTGCACAAGCTGGCTTCTTTGTTGTTAACTGAAGACGTCAAACACGAACAGTTGTTGATGCTTACCTTTTCAAGGGCAGCGGCAACGGAATTTAAAGAACGTTTATTAGAACTCATCGGGAGATCCGCGCATAGGGTAGAGATCAAAACCTTTCACTCCTATTGTTTTGATTTATTAGGCAAAATTGGAAATATCGATCAGTCGGAGAATATAATTACTGAGGCCATCAAAAAGATCCAAAACAACGAAATAGAGACGAGCAGGATCACTAAAACTGTATTGGTGATTGATGAGGCACAGGACATGGATGTTAGTCAATACCAGTTGGTGCAGGAATTGATACATCAGAATGATGATATAAGGGTGATTCTTGTTGGAGACGATGACCAAAACATATTTGAATTCCGGGGATCAGAAGCGGGATTTATGCATGCTTTCACGACGATGCCGGAAGCAAAAATTTATCAGTTGACCGAAAATCATCGCAGCGGCGCCGCAATCGTCAGTTTTGCTAATAGGTGGGTCAGCCTGATCAGCCGCCGGCTAAAGACCATCCAGGGAGTTTCTGCTGGAAATGAACCTGCCAGCGTTGAAATAACAGAATACAAGACGCCCAACCTGATTGTCCCTGCGTCAATAGCAATCCAACAAGGTGCTTTGTCCGGATCTACTGGTGTCCTCGTACGTACGAATGAAGAAGCCATACAATTGATGGCTCTATTGAGAAAAGGAGGTATAAACGCCCGGCTTATCCAGTCCATGGATAAGTTTCCTCTTAAAAATCTATACGAGCTGAGGTTTTTTTCTTCCTTGCTCCATCTGGATGACAAAAATCCCCTCATTAGTCGAAGGGCGTGGGAGGAGGCGGAGAAACAATTTGCACTTACGTTGAAGACGAGCACCAAGTACGATCTATCCCTGGCCGTCATCCGGCAATTTGCCAGGATACATCCTGATTATAAATACCAGTCTGACTGGAACACATTTTTGATTGAATCCAAATTGGAGGATTTTGTCAATATAGAGACGGGGGTCGTCTATGTATCAACCATCCACAAATCCAAAGGAAAAGAATTTGACAATGTGTTCATCGTATTAAACAATTTTGATCCATTGAAAGAGGAGAACAAACGATTACTATATGTCGCCATAACCCGGGCAAAAACGAGACTTCATATTCATTGCAATGGGAGTTACCTTTCTCCTTTGGTTGCTGGCGAAACGACATATACGATTGACCACAATAACTACCCGGCCCCGACTCAACTGGCCCATTTGTTAACTCATAGGGACGTTAATCTCGGCTATTTTAAAGATGTGCAATATCATATCCGCAATTTGCACAGTGGAGATGCATTAATCGTCAATGATCATGGGTTGAACAATTCCAGGGGGAGACAGGTAGTAGCGTATTCAAAAAGTTTCGGCCTTCGGCTGGCAGATTGGCGCGGAAAGAATTATCAGCTTGTCGAAGCCGCCATAAATTATATGGTGTATTGGACAGATCCCGAAGACGGAAAGGAATATATTATCGTGTTACCAGAAGTCATATTGATTACAACTCAATCCTCTTCCAATGCCTCATAGAACCCAATTATCGTACTCAAGTCTGTAATAATTGCTCTTTCTTCTAATTGCGCAACCCTTTTATCATAGAATAGGGAAATTCGAAGTGCCTTATACCACTTTTCTGCATTATGAAATATCCTATGACAAGTCGGACACAAACAGAGCACATTTTCGGGTACATCGAGGCTGTATTCGAAGCGACCTTGAAATTCCATCGGAATTAAGTGATGTGCTTCCATAAAGGGACGACCCGACTTTAAAGAAATAAAGGTTTGATGATTGGGGTCAGCTTCACATTGATATTGAGCCCTTTCAAGAGCGTTTTGCGCGATAGATTTATCCCTACCCCAGGTAGTTCTTGCCTTTAAATTTGATGGCTCCTTTCTAGGTATAGGCCCGGAAGGTAGTTCTTTAAAAACAGCTGTTTGTATTTCGTTTTGGAATTCTGATTCACTTTCCTCAGCCTTGATATCTAATATGGATTTTCCCACTAACCCCTTTAATTCTTTATAGACGCCAACCAAATTTCTCAAATCATTGATCAATTCCTCATCAGAAGGCAAATTCTCTTTGTCATATCTCTTGCTACAGATGTTTCCAATTTCATATCCTACACCCAATCGGTGGACTCTTGCAGTGAGACTTATAGGGTCCAATGAGAAGCCATTCATGGATCGTAATAGATTTTGAGCCAAAATAGTGTTTTTCCGAAGTTCTATTTTCCCTCTATTCCTTTCAAATTTATTCTCATACTGCGTCCATCCCTGGTTGAGTGAAAGGTAAACGCTGGACATATCTTCTTTGAATAAATAAACAATATAATATCCCCTTTGAGCCGAATAGGTAATTTCGGTGTCGAAAATGCATAAATGAGGAAGATCGGCGAGTTGCCCTTGGCCGACAGACCCTTTAAATTTATATCCGTAGTATAGACTACTAGCCTTTTTAAGTAGGCCAGGCAATTCATTTTTGAGAGCGTTTGCTGACGTCAAAACATCATGCTTTCGAATCGACATTTGTTTATACGTCTGTTTATCAGCCAAATAGTTATCGAAAATATTTTTAAATTTCTCCCTAAGCATAGTTAAAAAAACTAAATCTACATAAATTTGCACATAACTGGTAGGCCAGCGCGGTCGCTCGCCGCCACCACATCAGCCGCCGCGAAAACTTATGCCCGAAAAAGAAAAACTCCGTCTCGACAAATATCTCTGGTCCATCCGCCTGTTCAAGACCCGGTCGGAGGCCGCTGCCGCCTGCGACAAAGGGAAAGTAAAATACAATGGCGATGCCGCCAAGGCCTCTAAAAATGTCAGCATCGGCGACGAATACGAGGTCAAGACCGAAGCCAAACGCTGGCGCATCAAGGTCACCGGCCTGTTGGACCATCGTCTGCAATATTCCCAGGCCATCAACTATTATATCGACATCACCCCCGCCGAAGAGATCGAGCGTCTCCAATACCAGTCCGCCAGTTTCAACACGGGTAAGCGCCAGAGCAAGATCGGCCGGCCGACAAAAAAGGATAGGCGGGATCTGGATGGGTTTATGGAGGAGTAATCATTCATGCAAACTGTTCCTACCCCCCGCAGTCATATTACTAGTCCCACCAGCCCCCGGCACTCATATTGCGGCATAGGCGTATACCTTTAAATGGTATTCACTTACCATTACCATTAAACCCCAATTCCATGAGTAAAAACGCTATTATTGCTTTGCTTGTCCTGCTCTTTGCATATACCGGCTTCAGCAAATTCTTTGCCCTGCAGGCCTTCACCGGCACCATGTATAATCAACCCATCCCGCATTGGATGGCTGCTCCGCTGGTCGGGCTCATCCCCGTGGCAGAAGTGACAGCTGCAGGTTGTCTGCTGTTCAAAAAGACCCAGCGGACCGGGCTTTATCTTTCCTTACTGCTTCTTATCCTTTTCACCCTGTATATCGCCGCTATACTACTGCATTTTTTCCGCCGGACGCCATGCAGCTGCGGGGGCATCTTCCGTAACCTCAGCTGGCAGCAGCATCTTTGGGTCAACCTGCTGCTGCTGGCATTTACTGCTATCGCCATTACAAGAAGACCGATCTCATCCTACTTATCCCCCCTTAACTAAAGATCCAACAATCCATTCAATTCCTTTATGTCCATGATGGATCTTTTAATTTCCCGGATCGCCTCTATCGCCTTTTTTTCATCGATTGTCAGAACCGGCTCGAAACAACACTCGATCAGCCGATTGACCAGTTCGAAATTATCCCCCTGGTTCAGATAAAAATTCTTTCTTCCCTCCAACCAGACTGGCTCATTATTTTTTAACTGCAGATTTTTCGGATAATTGGCTTTTACACGGATCTTCGTGATAAATTCTTCGCCTTTCCCGGCCAGCAGCCTAAGAATAATACATTCCGGTTTTTCAGCTAAATATATAGCAACACGGCTACCCAATGGCAATTCAAGATCCGGCTGAAAATGCATATCACCGTAATATTTTATCTTTCTGTAATTTAGTTTCCTATATAGAATATTATTTACTTTTTCCGACGAGATCACTTCGTCAGTTCCTACTGCAAAAAATATATAATCATACGCGAATGTTAGCATCTGTCTTTTTTCCTTCACCGGAGAGAGAGGCAGATAGCTATAGCTGGTTTTTATGAATTTTAAAAAATCGATCAGCAGATTATAGGTAATGACTTCCCTGAAAGTCTTACTGTCGATGCTATAAAAAAGATCGAGAGTATTTATAAACTTTTCTACATCGTCATGCCTGGCCAGCTTTAGCAGAATGTCCTGTTGCTTTTCCTTTAGATCGGAATAGATAAATTGTGCAGCAAAGTATTCCTGTAAAGACTTATGAGCCCATCTGTAATAGACCCCGTCAATAACAAAAAGGGGCACTGTGCTGGTGAGATCCTTTAGAAAGTCCGATTCGGAAAAATTTAAGGTCGTAAATGTTTTTGCCTCCATTAGTAAAGGACGGATCTCATCTTTCGAAAATTCAATTTTTTCTTTTATCATGCATCTATAGCCAATATAACGTAACACCCTATGAAAATCGGGGCTGTCAAGAGAGGAGAGCTTTTTTCTGTCAAATTCACCTTTTGTCAGATCATGCGAGTCAAAAAGAGCATCGAATACCTGGCGATAAAAAAGATCCTTCTTAAAGGGAATAGCCCGTTTATGCTCGAATGCCAGGTATAACAAGGAGATCAACAGCGGGTTTGTCAAAAATTCTTTAACCCCTTCATTAGACCCATCGCTGATCTTGCCGATCAATGATTCAGACAGCTCCCCGTAATTATTATATTTTCTCAACAATTCGTGCGCCTCCTCTTCCTCAAGAGGCTTGATACTGAAATTCATAAAATCGCCGAATGAGGACAAGGCTATCTCGGGTCGCGAGGAGATAATGAAATAGTTATTGGCGCCGGCTTTGGAAATAAAGCTCTGCAGTTCGCCAGTGACAAAAGTTTTATGTTCCAGCGGAATTTCGTCAAAACCATCGAACAAAAAAATAAACCCGCCCTTGTTGATAAGGTCTAAAAACAATTCCCTGTCAAACTCTTCATTAATGGGTTGCAGCTGATCAAGCAATTCGTTTATAATGTCGTTCTCTTTTTTCAGCCGTCTCAATTCCACCAGGAAAGGAATACCTTTTTGGCCATCGATGATACTTCTGAACAGTTTTTTCAGCAGGGTGGATTTCCCCATGCCCGCCGTATCAGTAATGAGTATCCTTTGATATTCGTCGATAAATCCAGCCGGGTAGTCATCGATGACAAAGCGGTTCTCTTTGCTTGGGGAGCAGACAACTGTCAGCGGAATATAGATGCTGTCTAAATGCCGCTGTTGATTTTTTAAGACTAGCGTGCTGATGATCGAAAATTTATTATAACTCTCTGCCAGGTATTGATCAAATCTGTTGAGGATGATGAATTCTTCCAGCTTCTTTTTCCGCTGGTAATTCTCTCTCAATTCATTGATCTTCGGTTTTAAAAAACTCTCCACAAATATATTTGTCACCGGGGCCGCCAGGCTTAAAGCATCTTTAATTTCCATATACTGATAAAAATTATTTACAACATGAGTTGCGATATACCCCTTCCCGACATATTAATAGTATCAAAGTGCGCCCCTCACACTCCGCATCAAAACTGCGGAGTCATGGTATACCTTTAAATATAACTATGGCGCCATTTTCATTAAACACTTATTCCATCACCATTAAACCCCTTATTTTATGAGTCGGATCAAACTTCACCTGCTACTGCTTGCCCTTCTGGGCATCGGAGCCGCCTGGGTCAACAAACCCCTTCATTCCTCTCCACATACCAGTCACAACTATTCTTTTCTTTATAAAAGCACTGATGGGACCAGGATGTATTATGGAAAGGATCTCACCAGTCTTGGCTATGTCAAAGGATTTGACTACATCTGTATCTCCTCCAGCGCCACCTGTACTTTTTATGGCGACCCTTCCAAGGCTCATTCGGACCTGACAGGGACCTGGTTTTATGTTTGGGACGTCCCAACAGGAGGTCTCGACAATTCAGGCATCTATTATGATAGCTTCTAAGGTGTCGGGTTTTGATCAATACCGCTGAGTTCAATTTCTGATGCCGGGATCAAAAATGTGTATCGCAGATCATTGGGTGGCAGAGTATATTCAATGCTGCCCAATGTTCTTTTGAGGGTATGAGCAAAACGGCTGTCCTGGTTCAGACGGCGCAGATCGAACCAGCGTAGTTCCCGGAAAAGGGTTTCTTTTCTTTTTTCCTGCAGCACGAGCCGCAAGACCGAATCCGCTGTCGGAGCCGACAAGGGATAAAAAGTACCCGTCTTCCAGCGATGGAACCGCAATCTGTCAAGGTCATCTAACGCCTCTGCCACGGCGCCTATTTGGGCATTGGATTCCGCGCGTATCAGCAGCACTTCATCCACAGCTATTCCGGAAAAAAAATAAAGCCCGCCCGTATAATTCCCTTTGAAAATGACGCCTTTCCCGGATGGCGTTTTTTGAAAGAACAAGGTCTTGCGAAGATCGTTGGTATCATAGCTGTCGTAAAGCGCACTGTCTGCCAGTATCGATCCGGAATAATAAGCCAGGTAGTCATTTGCAGAACATTGAAATATAATTTCCGGGTTGGTATCATCCGGAAATGGGCGTGAATTTTTTTTCACGGTATTATAATCCAGAAGTGTGTCGTAGGTACGCAGACAGCTATCCGACCAATACAGGGCATTCGAATAATCCTGCCGGGCAAGATAGACCCTTGCCAGCAAGGCCAGGGCAGCCGGCAAACCGGGCCGGTTGTGATGGGGCTGTACGCCTGCAGGTAAATAGGATAAGCATTTTGTCAGGTCTTTCAGGATCTGGCTATAAACGCCTTCCACGGTTGACCGCCCTGCTTTTTGCAAGGCATCGGTGGTCAGTCGCAGGGGAACGCCGGATAAAGAAGTGGCCACGCCCGGTTTATAGGGTTGCCCATAGGTCTCTTCCAGGTGATAGTAAAAAAAGGCGCGATAAAACAATGCCGTCCCATATACCGCGTTGAATTCCATCCTGGTGGGGTTATCAACGATCTTCAATTTATCCATTCCATCCAGCACCTGGTTGCAAACATTGATGGCTGCATAAGGATTGGCCCAAGACGCGGAAATGAATCCTTGCTGGTAGATAACAGGGTCCCAGACATACGCGCCCTGGGATACCATGTTCTCCCGACTCCAGGTGGTATAGTCTACGTTCAGATCGTCTGTCGCCAGGATTCCCAGACCAGGTGTGCTATTCACGAATAATGAATTATCATCCAGCATACTGCGGAAGTCGGCTACTGTTTCTGGTCCGGCCTTATTAATATCAGGCACTTTGTTCAGAAATTTTTTACAACCGCCCAAACCCATTATTCCCGGCAGACTCATCATCGCAAGGGATACGCAAACAAATTTATAACGCATGTGTCGTGATTTAGACAATTAAAAACTTATTCTGCTGCCAATAGACCATGCCCGGACGGCGGGCAGGTCACCATATCCTGCCGCATCCGGGTCGATACCATATTTATTGGCCTTCCAGATGATACCGGGATTATTCAAATAGATGTAGAATATGGCCTGTTTAAACGGTATTTTTTTCTTCGAGAACGGCGCGACGGTCCAGTTGTAGCTCAATTGGCAGTCCTGCCAGCGGAGGTGGTCGGCTTTTGTGATCAAAATATCCGAATTAAGATAGAATGCATCCCTGCTGGGATCATTTACCAAAGGAACAGAAGGTACGGAACTGCTCTTTTCATCGCCGGGGATTTTCCATCGCCGGTCATAGTCTTTATGACCAGCCGTCCGTTCCTGCACGAGGTCGTCGTAATTGATGGAGCTTCTTCTCATCCAATAACCACCTTTAAATCCCAGGCGGGCAGATAGACTGAATCTTTTCCATGTAATGGAGTTCAGCAGGCTGCCGAATATCGTGGGTTGATAACTGCCATTGTACCGGTAATCGCCACTTGCACTCATCATGATGCCCGGGTAATCCATACTGGACTTCCCATTAAGATAACCCCGTGGGTTACCCGTCAAAGGATCCAGCCCGGCGGAGCGGTAACTATATAACCCGGTAGGCGATTCGCCCACCCGATGATAGCCATCCGCAACAAAAGAAGCCGGCAACTGGGGTAAAAACGGGTAATGGCTGACCCAATCCTTTGCCAGGCTCAACAGGAGGCTGGACTCCCATTTGATAATACCCCGGGTATTTTCCGAGTTGATGACAAGGTCGATACCGCGCCCGTGGATACCGGCAACGTTTCTAAGGAATACAGCATAACCCGTTGATAACGGCACACTGTCGTAACCTAATAGATCTCCAGCCTGTTTCCAATAAACATCCACACTACCATGCAGCCGTCCCAGCGGGCTTAGACTGTCCCGGAAAAAGGCAAAGTCGAGTCCGCCATTTTCGACCCAGGTGTTTTCCCAGCCCAGACTGGGATCCGGTGGATTGGAGATAGCTGATTGTCGCGATCCGTAAATATTATTGCCGAGATAGCTAATAGTCAGATTGGCGATCCTGGTGCTTACATTGCCATTGCACCCATAGCTGACCCTCAGTTTAAGAGAAGGAGCATATTTTGTCGGGGAATCCGTATAGTTCAGCAATTGCCGGCTACCTCCCAGGGACCAGGAAGCGCCCCATTTCTGGTGGTTTTCGACACCGATAAAATTTGAACCATCCAGTCGGAACGAACCGAACAAGGTAAATGATCCGGGACAGGTATAATAGAGATTGGAGAAGGCAGACAAATAACGGTTAGATCCGCCCATTATTTGATCATTATTGGGAATTTGGTTCAAACCTTTGGTAAGGGTGGGGTAAAAATGTAAAAAATCCATTTGAGGCGGGTTGCCGTGCCCGTTATAGCTATAGTCAGTATACCTATGACCGCTTTGCCCCTGATCGCTCAATTCACCACCCAACAGGGCCTTCCATTGGTGTCTCTTATTGGAAGGGCTGACGAAATTCAATTGGGCACGAAGGTTTTCAGCGGTAGTGCTGCTGTCCGAAGAAGAGAGGATATTGTCCAGCGGAACAGGGTAAACCGGGCTTGCTCCACTGAGATCAGTAAATTGGTTCACCAGGTCCCGAACATAAAAACCCTGCTTATTGTAGACGATCTTATTCAGCGACCAGCTCTTGTATCGGCGATAGATGACACCTGCGGAAAACAGCTTGTTCAAACGCCATTCGAGAGCTGTCTGGACATTAAGAATAGTCCGGCTGGTATGATTGTCCGCCAGCTGTAGTTCCTGGAGAGGCCGGTAATGCCAGTCCTGGAGATAGCCATTTCCGGCCGTGTCGATATAACCGGGATTGTATAGATGAGTAACGATGGCCGGGTAACCCCTGTCGTCTGCAGCCCGGGCATAGGGATAATTAGCGCCCAGCGTTCCGGCATTGTTGTTTTGTTGGTGGATGTTGGCAAAGTTGAGAGTCACGGAAGTTTCCAGATTGGGGGTAAAGGGATGGGCCGTATAACTGCCACGTAGTGTATACCGCTCGTACTGGTTACGTACCAATGCTGTGGGGTCATAGTCATAGCCGAATGAAGCATAATATTTGTCAGTACATCTTCCGCCGGCGACATTGATATGGTATTGCTGGCTGAGACTGGTGCGGTAGAAATATTTTTTCAGGTCGTCGAGCGAGCTGTGGCTCGCCAGCCGGGCAATCTGGTCATCGACAATCGTCTTGCTCAGGTTGTTATCCCGCCGCATGCTATACAGCCTAAGCGCTGGGGTCACGGGAAATTCAGGGTAATATAACCTGGAGTCGTAAGCGTTGTTATTGAACAGGGTTCTTTCAGCATCGATGAAACTGGCCGGACGCATCCAGGGCATGTAATTCAACTGTGGTTTTTCCGAAAGAGTGGTATTCATTGTAAATGTCCAGGCCGCCTTTTTATTATAGGCGCCTTCATTGCCAGCCAGTACGATGACGCCATTGCTGGATCGGGTCCCCCAGATGCTGCCGGCGGCGGCGTCTTTCAGGATCGTAACGGAATTGATGTCATAAGGGTTAATATCACCACTGTTACCAGGATAGGCCAGGTGATCCATCACGACCAAGGGACCGTTAAAGGAATACAGCGTATTACGTCCACGGATAGTGAGCCCGAGCGAATTGCCGCTGCCGGGTCCGGACAGCAGCCCGCTAGCCGATCGTGAAAAATGATCGATGATATTGGTGGCTACAATGCGATTCAGCGATTCGCTGTCTATGCTGGAATAGGCGGCGGGTAAATTTGCCAGGGTGAGTGGATCGATACCATTGTTATGCCGGCGGGATATAACGATACTGTCCAGCGCCTTGGTTTTTCGGCGAACATTCACTTCAAGATAAGAATGACCGCGGGTGGATTGTATGGCATCATTGATATTTATCCCCGAGACCATGAGTACGGCGTCATCTTCCACCTTGTAAAGACGGGCAAGGCCATGGATGTCTGTATAGGATTGAATGGGTCCGTTGCAGGCATTTTTAACGGCAACCAGTACATTGGGTTGTGCCTCCCCTGTCTCATCGATGACTTTTACATCTACGGTATTGCCGGGTATGCGGTTGAGGGTAATTCCAAACCTGCCGTCATTCCTTCGCCTGGTAGTGATAGTAAATGGGAGATCTTTTATAATCCGTTGGATAGCGTCGATAACGGATTCACCTGGATGCGGATCATAATTGATAATGGTATGCAGCATCTGATTCGGCCAGAAGGCGATGAAGACATCACCACAATTCTTATTCACATCATTCAGAAAGATGTCAAACCGTATATTTCGCGCCCGGGGAATTCCCTGGGCACGGGCTTGCAGATTCATTAGCAGGCTGAAGCAGATCGTTGCGAGACAGGCTTTCATGGCGAATGGTTGAACTATGGGGACGTTAAAATAGAAGGATAATACGGTCCGCAATTGTGCGGACCGAGTAGGCTTAATGGCAGTGGTATCTGATCAGTATGATACGAATATAGTGTCGTTATTTATAGTATAATGAATCTTGCCGGTACTCTGTAACTGGTCGAGGGCTTCTCGCAAAGGCGCATCCATAGGATGCTTTAGCGATACGGGCTCATTAGACACTCCATTCACCCACACAATATTCGCACCGTACCATCTGCCCAGTATTTCGAACACCTGGTTGATAGGTTGCCCGGCGAAAACGAAATTTTTTTGTCGCCAGGGAACCGCATTGCTGATATTGGGAACATTTTCTACTGTATCAGACCCGTTCTGATTCAATATATATATCTGCCCGGGTTTAAGACGAATACTGTCGCCGGACCGTTGCACCAGCAGGCTGCCCTCCAGCAAAGTTGCCCGTATGGTGGCATCCATTGCATAAGCGGCTACATTAAAAGCGGTGCCCGTTGCCGTCAGCGTCAGCCGGTTGCTGTCGGGCAGCGCCCCCCGAACTGTAGAGGGCATCCGGACATGCACGACAAAAGGCTTATTTTGCGTATGCTTCTTTGGTGCAACGTTGAACAAGACTTCTCCTTCCTGCAGGTCGATCTCTCGCTGTGAGGCCCCATAATTGCCGGTAAATTTTACCAGCGATGCCACGTTCATCTGCAGATCGCTGCTATCCGGCATAACTACCTCATATTTCCCACCCCTTGGCGTAGACACTTTAAACTCATCCATATCTGTTGTCTGCGGAGGATAATGATCCGCACGGAAGATCATTTTTTCCCCCTGTGTGTATATATTCATCGAGCCTTTCCGAATGACTTCCTGTTGGGTTCCATCGAGGGTGATCTTCGGTTCGTCGTTGTAGAACAGGACTGCTATTTGCCGGGCGGGAGAAAAAGCGCTTTCCTGGATCTGTACCTTATTCCTTTGTTGGCTATAAAAATAACCAACAGCTGAGCCTGACACTAACAATACACCTGCCGCAACCCCCCACCAGCGGTTGATCGGTCTCACCCGGGCTTTCACTGGTCGGGGAGTGATCCAGTCCTTATGTTGAAGTTCCGGCAGGGGAATTGCGCCGGGTATTTCGGCTACTTTAGCTTGTATATCTTTCCAGCACTCCTGTTTATCCAGTCCGCGGATCAGCTCCCCATAATCCATTGATGCGGACCGTCTGAAAATTTCGATCTGCTGGTGGCGATCCTCTCCGGCAGCTATCCAGGCATCCAACTCTGCCTGCTCTGATGGATTGAGCTGACCAGAAATATACCCCAGGATGAGTTTTCCGAAATGTGAATAATTTTCTTCCATTTTTTGGTTAATTAAGCGTAGCTACTATATAAACACTGGTAATTGGTTATTTTTTATCGCTCGGGAACAGGTATTTTTTTTCAGTTTTTATAAAAGGCTAATGTTAAAAGAGTTATATAAACCCATAGACGAAGAAGATTTTTATACCATTGTCGCAGTATTTTCAAGGCCCGGTTCTTTCGCGCATATACGGTAGGTAATGCCACGCCCATTTTTGCTGCCACCTCCTGGTGATCCATCTCCTCCAGGAATAATAGCTGGATGGTCTCTTTTAAGGAAGGTTCCAGTCGTTCAAGAAAAACATGGAGTTGGGCAAATGCTTCTTTTTGAACCATTATGTCTTCATAGGCCGATGTCATTATGCCCGGGTCGGAATGGGATATTTCAAACTTATTCACGGTTTTGAAATAGTCCATACAACAGTTATGCACCGTTTTTAACCCATAGTGATAATTAATAATGGCTACACCGAGTCTTGGTATATTTTCCCAGAGTTTAGCCATGGCTCTGTCGAGAACTTCCTTTGCCCTTGTCTTATCTTTAATGTACCACTGTACATAACTGAAATAGGCAGGATAATTGTCATTGTAGAATTTCTCAAAAATAGCCTTAAAATCTGCCGGCCTCAGGCCATTGCCATTGTTAATTTCCATAGATAATGTTGGTTGTATTATATACGATATAAACTCTTTTCCTTCCGGGGAAAAGAAACAGCATTAAGGTTCATCTAGAAGGTTTAATGACTATGAGCAGGTTTAATGGCTAAGTACTCTTAAATGGCGTGGAGGTGGCAATCGTCATTAATACAAACTACAGATGACGAAGATTTTATACGGCGAGGGCACATTTATTATGGCAGTTTCCAAAATATTTATGTCATAATTACATTTAAAGGTTGTTAAAACGGTTTAGCGAAATTTTCGCATCTATACTGAACTTTGTATACGTAGAATGTGGTATTTCTTTCATTGAAAAAGGTTTTCTTTTTGGCTTTGCCTACCTTCGCCACATGAGCATGAAAATCGACGTCCTTACCGTCCTCCCGGAACTCCTGGAAAGCCCTTTCAACCACTCCATCCTCAAAAGAGCAAAAGAAAAGGGCCTATTGGAAATCCATGTCCATCCCCTCCGTCAATGGGCGGTCAACGATTATGGCCAGGTGGACGACTACCAGTTCGGTGGCGGGGCCGGCATGGTCATGATGCCCGAGCCCCTTGCGAACGCCATCGAGGCGCTGGGAAAAGACCGCCCCTTCGACGAGATCATCTATCTCACCCCCGACGGCGAGCGGCTCAATCAGAAGATAGCCAATGGGCTCTCCCTAAAAGGAAACCTCCTGCTCATCTGCGGGCATTATAAAGGCATCGACCAGCGGATAAGAGAAAAATATGTCACCAAAGAAATATCCATCGGGGACTACGTACTCAGCGGGGGCGAACTGGCGGCGTCGGTGTTGGTGGACGCCATCGGGCGGCTACTGCCGGGCGTGCTGAATGACGAGACCTCGGCCTTGTTCGACAGTTTCCAAGACAACCTGCTGGCGCCACCCGTGTATACCCGGCCGGCCGACTGGCGGGGCAATAAGGTGCCGGACATCCTGCTCAGCGGTGATCCCAAAAAGATAGAAGACTGGCGGCACGAGGAGTCCTTGCGCCGGACGGCGGAGAGAAGGCCGGATTTGCTGGAGGATGAGGAGTTTACTTAAATATCAACCGTTTTTATGGAAGAATCTTCATTATATATGCTAATAAACAGGCTCATCAAACTGCCTAAAGAGTGTGAATGGGTCGAGTTTAAGCTAAACATCAAGACGCCAGAAGAAATTGGTGACTGATCAGTCTTTTCAGTTCGAGAAAGAAATAAAGAAGGAGTTTGCAGCATAGCTTGTCGCGTTTAAAAAACCGGGGTCTGTCTTCAATCCATAAGCGATAGATCTTGACTATAGAGAACTATGTTTTATAAGCAGAAGAAATAAAAAATTCAGTTAAGCGGCTTCGTTTGTCCTTTTTTTTTAAATTTACCATTGTTCTAAAAGAGCGACTCAGTGAAAGTCGGCCTCTGCTTCCAACGCTTATTAATAGTAAACCAAAACTGGCGATATGGTCTCTCTTCCATTGTCAATCCAAGAAGCACGCTCTTTTTTGGAACTGAACGAACCCCAGCGGAAAGCCATTCGGTTCCTGCTGCTACATATGATTTCGACCAAGTCACTTACTTTTGAGAAAAGTGATTTTTCCGAAAGCTACGAGAGCTTAGCGCAATATGGAGGCCTTCTGACAGTGATGGAAACAAACTTTCAGTTGAACTTGGAAAACCTGATCACGCTTCAGGTCTTGACTGAAACTGCCGAAGAATCACTTCGTGAAGCAATCCCTCCTGAACCCCTCGCCTGCTTGGAGTTTGCAGAAAAATTCTGCGAACATTTAAGGAAGCCAAAATTAAATCACTATTGGTACAGCAGTCTTGAGTTGAATTTCAAAAGCTATATGCTGATTTATCTTAACCAGGAAAAGGGCGTTGATATAACGAAATTTGCTGAATCGGTGACGGATGAGATGCGAGATCAGTACAGATATGTTCGAAGTATCGACTTACTTTACACTCATATCTTCCCCTACTTGACGGATAGCATTGAAACCATGTATGCTACAGCGTCCGATCTCCTCCAGCGTGAAAGAACCAGTGATTCGGGTGGTAGGATGCTTCAGGACATTGGCCGGATCAATCCCCACAAAGCGGTACAGCTCCACATTTACGCTAAAACAACATCTGGGGATACCCATCTGAATATTCTAAGTGGATTGAATATTGGATTGTTTCCAACGAACGAAAGCCGATTTTTAACCGAAGCGATCGAATTATTTCAAATTGATCCTGTTCAGGGGATCCTCACCATTACGTGGTTCGAATATACCGACGTTGCGGTCATCCAAAGGGCATTTGACTATATAGAAGCGCAAAACGTTGACACGATTGACTATCTGCGGGATGTTCCAACGTTTTATATCCGACTGATTGAGAACAAACACTCTCCGGAGGACATCATTAGTGCTTGTTTTTCAAAGATTCGGCTGTTTACAAAATATGAAGATCAGCCACTCAGAAATAACTTGGTTTGGCGTACAGGATTGATAAAAAATCGTGACAAGGAAAAATTCGACCTACTGCCGGATTTTATGGCTTGGGGACGTCCTCATTTCCTCCGAGACTATTTCAACAATTTTACGTCACCCAGAGAACTTTTCGTCCTGGTACGGCATGCTTTTCTTCAGCATGGAATGAATGTTGACATGGCGCTGTTGAGTCAGGCCTTAGATTCCCAGTATACATTCCATCGATCTGCGTTTGAAAAAGAGCTGGCTCTCTTGCTATCGGACGATCTGGCAATTCTGCGCTTTGGAGGGCTTCAGGTTTTCTCGAGCCATTATGGCGGATTGTTCACCTTCGATTCGTCCGAATTGAACGAGGATCGCCAAGGAAGGGTGATCGATACACTTCTTGCGTCGCCGGTAAACATTGAGGATATCCTACCTCAAGTCCTACCATTTAGAAAAAGTTTGTATCCGGCGGTAGCAGAAAAGCTAAAGTCCGAGCTTATCGCGTTAATACCTGCATATGAAAAGCACCTGGTAGATTTGCTGCTGCGGGCATTGAATGAAAGCGTGGAAGAAGATCAGGAACTTGCCGAAGCGGTCAGAATGGCCTATGCGGTGTATAGTGCCGAACTTGAAGCCAAATTGACTATAAAGGAATTCAACCCTTTTGAAAATGAATGGACTCAGTTGGATGCCTTTTACCGGTTGGAGCGTGAGATACAAGCAGAGAATCTGGAAAAGGCGCAGTCCGAAACCGTTTTCGCGCAGATCGCTAAGCAAATTACGGTCATTCGGGGTAGTGGATGGAATTCGGAAGACCAGCCAGCAATCGCGATGCTACAAACTTTTGGCGTATCTCGGTTAATCGACCGAAGGTACTACACCAACCCTGACAAATTTGAATGGCGATTTCGAATGAACGCCATAGGTAAAAACTACTCAAATACTGGGGAATGAGGAATATTATCGTTCGGGAATACCTTGAATCACTTACCGAAAAAAGCGAGCTCGATTATATTTTTCCGATCCTTCTGGAAGTGATGAATTTTAAGATCATTAGCACACCGAAAAAAACGATTGGTCTGGCCCAGTATGGGAAAGATGTGATTGCCGTTGGCACTGATAAATACGGCATCAAAAAAAGGTTTTATTTTGAAATAAAGGGTGGTGAAGACCGCGACATCACGACTCACACCTACAACAAAAAGGATGGTGTCCGCGAGTCTATTATTGAAGCCAAAGATCGGGTTTATACCGATGCCTCTAATCCAGGGTTCAACGATTTACCTGTAAAGATTGTCGTCGTTCATAATGGAACCATTCATCCAAGCGTAAAGGAAACGTTTGATGGAATGATCGCCCGCGAGTTCCCGCAAGTCGGCGCCTTCCAATTTGAGCGGTGGGATCTTTACGAGCTGACACAGCTTTTCACCGATCATTTGTTCAATGAATATCTGCTTGTTGACGACGAAGCTATCGTTCGGTTTAAACGGGTATTGGTCCTCATCAATACGCCCGGCAACGATTACAAAGATTTCTTTGTTTTACTGAACTTCATCCTAGACAAAACGGGAACAAATTCGGGGTTGAAGGAACGAAAAAGGCTCTTGCTGTTCGAAACAATTCGACTAGTCTGCTTTATCGTATATCACTATGCCAAGGAAGGAAAAAATTTAGAAGTGGCGAAGAAGTGCATACCTTATGCGATCCTGCGCTTGTGGCATTGGATTTTGGAGAATAATTTGCAGCAAAATCAAAAGGTAATTAAGCACTTTCGAAAAGTTTATGCCATTCTGATTACGGCCTTGGACGACTATTTCAACGAAACGATACCCATTGCCAGGGTCAAAGATGGACTTTTGTCAGAAAAGGGCGGGCGATACGAACAAATTGGGTACCCGGTTCGGGCGATGGAATATCTCAGCTATTTGATCGTTTATTTTTGCATCAAAGAGGCACAAGCGCCCAGGGATAAGCGTTTATCGGTCGATCAGGTGTTTATTCTTATCGAAATCCTTAACAAGAATGATGGTATGACTCGCCCTTTTTTTGATAACCATCTGATTCCGATCTGTCTGACTCTGAACTTTTTCATTACTCATAAGCGGATCGATGCGGCAAGAAGCTATTTGAAAAATGTGCTTCAATCGATCCGGTTGGCGTTCGATATACACAAACGCCTGCCCGATGGACATAACAGGATCGAGAGCGTGATTCAGTTGGTGCTTCGGAAACAAAAAAGTGTGTATTATGAGGACAAAACCTCCCATTTGCTCGGTGCCTTGGCCGAATACCTAGCTGTGCTAGATATGGAAGAAGAATATTATTCGTTCAAAACTTTCGTGGAAAATTGTCAGGTGTACCTTGCCGTCTTTGAGCCGTTCGATGATGAACAGCTGAAGCAATATCTTCCGGATCAACAGGGCAGCCATGAGCTTTGGCTGTTCAAGCATGAGCTATTCAAAGAAGGCTACCAATCCGAAATTCGGCTGGATGAAAAATTTGAGGATTTTAAGGAAAAAACCTTTGCAAAAACTCGACCGCCGTATAAATATGCAACCACCAAGGCCGGCTTTGGTAGCTTAATATGCCTTGCCCACGTTTTTTTTAAGACCCCTATATTCCCGGTCGATTGGAGGCATTATCACCCTACAAGCGACCTCTGAGCCGACTGAACGAAACTAAGTTTATCATTTCCTCCGGAAATAGTGGTCTCGAATATACTTCGTGGGATTTTAGTAAATTACTGAATGACATTAACAAATGACTCCTATGAATTTTAAACAAAAGCTATTTTCTAACATAGTCCTCCGGAATATGCTTGCCAGTTTCGGGAATCGCTCTGCTTACGATAAAACTGCTGGATCATTTGTACCTTATTTTCAATATAAAATAGGTCCGTACCAACCCGGTCAATATTTATACTTTCCTGAGTTACCCTTTGTGCTCCTTTATAAAAATAAAATTTTCAACAAACTGCTCAAATATTCTGGGTATGACATTATTCGTTATTTAGAGTCCACTACTCCGCATAGTAATAAAGCTAGACGAAGCATTGCGTGAGTTTTCTTATTGATTCCGCAAGTGATTTTAGAATGTAATAGTCAACAAATTATAATATGAAAAGAATAGTACTTTATATCTGCCTATGTCCTCTTTTCATAGCTGCGCAGGTTCGAAAGGACGATGAACAGCCCCACATTAAACAATTGGCGTCTTTGACCACCATGATAGGATGGACTAAAAACGATCTTGGAAAATGGTCGAGCGCCATAAACAGTTTGCCCAAATATGGCCATGATTCCTTTTTCCCGACTTGTGAGCAAATTCTTAGGATAGATTTGGCAGAAGTCAATTATAAGGGGAAAAAGATGCTTTGCATAGCTAAGTTTATGAAAAATAAATATTTACGATTTAATAAATTAAATGTCGAATATCCAGTTGATTACTGGTTATTTGATCTGACGCAAACAGACACTGTTATTGGTGAGATTGGGTCTGTCCAAGCCACTACTTATAATACAATTGAATCAGGATTTTTTAGTGGGCCTGGTATGGCCACATGGAGAGATATTTCGAATGACATCATTGTTCATTTTGAAAATGGATTAGGTTTGCCTGGATATTTCTGCATTCAAACCAGAGAAGACAAAAAGAATAGCAAATTCCAATTTTTAATCGGTTCTTTTAATAATGAAATTAAGCAGTTTACTTTTAGCAATTGTTCTGTTCCGGGTGAAAATAACGAAATGGAAAATGGCTATTATGAAGTGCCAGCAGGTACCTTTCTGTCTTTTTTAAACAAAATCCGTAAGCATGAAGCCTAGATTATTTGTCGGGTCATCCGTCGAAGGTTTACCAATATCGTATGCTATTCAGGAAAACTTGCAATTTGATGCAAACGTAACGATTTGGAATCAAGGAATCTTTGAGCTTTCAAGCAATACATTGGATGACCTGCTTAAGCGTCTAGGCTCTTCTGATTTTGCAATATTCATATTTAAGCATGATGATGTTACTCAAATGCGTTCGTCAACTTTAGGAACGGTAAGAGACAATGTCATTTTTGAATTTGGTTTATTTATGGGTAAACTAGGGAAAGGCCGAGTTTTTTTTGTTATACCCACCGGGGAAAAAGGGCTTCACCTTCCAACAGATTTAATTGGTGTAATGCCAGGTTATTACGAGGACTCAAGAGAAGACGGAAATATTTTGGCTGCATTGGGGCCATTTTGCAATCAGGTAAGAGTCAAACTCAAGGCTTTTCTTTTCGAAAGCCTAAATGATTTAAACAACGAATCGACAAAATCCAAAGCTATTGCAGTTGAAAAACCTCTAGGATGGGAGTATCTATTGTTATCGCAGATGCTTGAAGAGAGATTGGAACCAATAAATCGAAGCTTGAACGAGTTAGATAAGGGGCTCATATTCATTAAGACAAAAATATCAGATGCCGCTGAATTCAAGGACAGTAATCTTGGACTTCTCAAAGATATAATAAAATTAGTTAGCTTATTTGCAGCACTTATCACAGACGAATTTAAAGAGGCGTTAGAGCCACCTGGAACACCAACAAAGATTCTTAATATAAAAAATTTGGCCGATAAATTCGAAACATTGTCTAAAGAATTAATGTCATGGGAATACTCTCTTTTGGAACTTGAGCCTCCTGAACCTCTCAAGAAAATAAAGGAAATCATGGTAAGATGGCCTAGAAGAATAATAAACCAATTAAACATTATTCCTGCCGAGTTGAGACGAGTACTGAAACTTAAAATTGAAACAAACGGGAAATCTTCAGAAAAAGCAGATATAAATTTAAGGATTACCGTTGCACAGGAGGAAGTAGATGAAATTTCGAATTGTCTCAATAGTTACTATGGAAATTGATAAGCGAAATTTAAAAACTTGTATTGTTCGAAGGAGAGGAAGATTATGTATTTGGCGACCATTTAAATTGAACCATAGCAGCATACAAATAAGCTCCTTGTGAGAACTGGCTAGAAAATTTTTATGTATTTTATGAAAATAAAATTTACAGGAATTTATAAATCGTTGTCTAGCTTTGAAAGCGAAGACCTTTCCAATTTCTGCATCATAACAGGAAGAAATGGCGCAGGCAAAACTCAGTTAATTGAAGCTATAAAGTCACAATATTCGGCTAAAACAACTCCGCAAATTGGGCCAGCTTATACCTTAGATATATTTCCCTATCCCAATAGGCCACAGTTTGAAGGTATTGATATTGGTTCCGCAACTGCAGTGAGTTCTCAATCATGGCAAAATAAAATCAAACCCCTTGCCTTCGAGCTTGTATCTCTTCTGCCCGAGGTAAAGGCATTTTTGCAAGCCCTAGTAGCTAATGGCGTGGAATACAAGATTATAAATACAAGAATATTGGACCTCAGCACTGTAATAAACAAAAACAATAACCCTCATCAATACGTATTTGATATCTGCATGGCTTGGCAATTAGCTGGAGTGCACAGCCTTAATTTCCCTGGCAAAAGCCCTGATGAGATATTCCAACTAAATCTACATATACTTAAGGTGAAGCTTTTCAGTTTTAGGAAAAGCCTATTGTTAGCGTCTCTTGTTGCTGAATATAAGAATAAGCCAATTCCAGACTTACATGAAAATGATTTTTATGTAACACCTCTTGATGAAATTGCACTCGAAGCAAATAACATTTTCTTTCTCCCAATAGAAAATTTATTTTATAATTATGCCAAAAAACGCCACCATAACGAATTTGAATACTTTCGAAGAAAAGAGTATGCAGAAATAAATAATGCGATATCCGATATCGCCTTTACAGCTCAAAACCCGCCGCCATGGTCCATAATGAATGAGATATTCAAAACCCATGGCTTCAATTATACAGCTCAAGGCATCGAAAAAACTAATTTCTCAAATGAACTGGTCTATGAGTTTCGGCTGGTCAATAATTCGTCTGGCGCTAAAGTCAATTTTCCAGATTTATCCTCTGGCGAAAAATTAATTGTCGGATTAAATATTAAGCTTTTTATCTCACACAAGTATGACGCTCAATTAGAGTTTCTTGATTATTTATTCTTGGACGAACCTGATGCCCATCTACATCCTGAAATGACAAGATTTTTGCTTGATGTTTTACACAATACGTTTGTAAAAAAATTCGGAATCAATGTAGTCATTACAACGCATGACCCCTCAACTATTGCATTGAGTCCCGAAGGCTGCATATATGAATTAAAAAATCATCCTACTACAGTTTTAAAGAAAATCGATAAGGATGAGGCCTTAAGACGTCTTACAGAAAATTTACCTATGCTCAGCATAGATTATAAAAATCACCGCCAGGTATTTGTTGAAGGGCCAATAGATGTACTATATTATCAAGTAATATTCAATAAAAGTTTGGTTGATTTTAAATTTCCATTCAAGTTGTACTTTATGTCTCATTCTTCCGGAAAAGGGAACTGTAGCGAGGTAATAAAAATTGTTAAAGATATTCGACATTCTGGAAATAAGACAATATTTGGCTTAATTGATTGGGACCGGACTAATAAAAGTTCCGCAAATACTTACATAGTTGTTCATGGAGAAAATGAAAGATATAGTATTGAAAATTTCATTTTAGACCCATTATATTTGGCTGTACTTTTTCTTACGACAAGTTCTATTCAGATAACGTACATGATGATTATCGTCATCTTTCAAAGCACAGGGTTCATGTCCAGTAGGGGATAAAGCCTGTAATACAATGCTTACCAGCATCTTACGGATTTTTTAAATTTCGGCAATCAAAGAATGGTAAAGTCCTTAAAACTCACAAATTATTACAAATCAGAGTTTTAAGAATTATAATGGTTTACTCTGTTCCATTTTTTCAATATCTAGCCTTCGACTTTTTATTGAATTGTTTCAGAGATATTTAGAATTTCAAATTCGACATATCTCGTTTAAAATCAATAAGGTAAGAAAAGCCATGTCTTAAAATCCCTCTGCCCTAAAAACTCCTAATTGAACAAAGTTTGGGAGAAAATGTGAGCATATGTCCATTTTTCAAAAAGCAACTCCTAATTTCGTAGAAATTAGGAGCTAATATGAGAATACCAGAAAGAGTCCCTCTGATTCCCAATGATGTAAAATATGGAGATATACTAGATGAACTCATCAAATTGGGTAAATTCTCAGAGTTCATGGAGATAAACGATAACAAATACTACTATTATGATAAATGGAAATATCTTGCTGAACAATGGAAAATGAGCCCTAGTTCCCTATGGGCAGCTGTCAAAATCAGACGCTTTTCTAATCAAATACTAAAAATCTCGGACGTTCCAGGCTTCACCTTCCAAATCGGTGCTCCCTTAGTCGTTCAGCGATACCTCCATGAATTTGACATGAATCTTGGTGGCTCGCTACAGGGCGATGCAATTATTCCGACCGAAGATAAAGAGCGTTACTTAATCAGTTCGCTGATGGAAGAAGCTATCGCTTCAAGCCAACTGGAAGGAGCAGCCACCACCAGAAAGGTCGCAAAAGAGATGCTGGAGAGCAACCGCAAACCGAAGAACGCATCTGAACAAATGATCCTTAATAACTATGAGGCGATGAAGTGGATCGTTTCAAATAAAAATGCTCCCTTCTCTCTTGAAGCTATTAATAAGGTTCACTCAATAATCACAAAATCGACTCTCTCCGAAAAGAATGAAGAAGGTGCACTCCGAAATACAGATGACATAAACGTGGTAGACGTTCAAACCGGAAAGCCAATTTACACGCCTCCAAATTCTGCAAATTTGGCCACACTGATGAACGACTTTTGTGCCTTCGCCAACGAAGAACGGAAAGGCAGCTTTTTCATGCACCCCATAACAAAAGGCATTATACTGCATTTTCTAATTGGTTACATTCATCCATTCATCGATGGCAACGGTAGAACGGCACGAACGATATTTTACTGGTATCTGTTAAAGGAAGGCTATTGGTTGATTGAATTTATGTCTGTCTCTCGGATAATCCTCGGCTCCAAAGCACAATATGCAAGAGCATACCTGCATACAGAACAGGACCAAAACGATCTTACCTATTTCGTCATCTACAACATGAAAGCAACCCATAAGGCGCTCGAAGACCTTAAAAAATATATTCAGCGCAAGTCAGCAGAGAAACAAAATGTGATGACGCTCCTAAGAAAGACAAATTTCAACGATCGCCAGATCGTCCTGATACATGAAATTATCCAAGATCAAACCTCTTACTTCACAGTACAACAGGTACAAACCAAATTTGGAGTAAGCAATCAGACGGCGCGCAATGATTTAGCCGGTCTTGTTGCACAAGGCCTATTCGAGGAGAGAAAAGGTGGACATAAAATTCAATATCTTCCCGTAAAACAATTCGTTGATAAAATTACAAAACTGCAATAGTATCCACAAGGCCCAACTTACGATTTGATAATTCAAGCATTTCCGAAAGCCATCCTAAATCTGGACCAGGCGCCTATTTGCATTTTGGAGAAATAGTTGCTATTTTCAAGACAACTAACCCCCTTGCCATGCCAGAAAACAAAGATTTTTCGTTTCGTCTTGAAATATTGGATGAATGCCTTAGAAACAAATATAGAAATTGGACGCTTCAAGATTTAATTGACAAAGTGAGCGAACGGTTGTCGGAGAGATATAACAAAACAGCCAGCAAGCGTACCATCCAAGCCGACCTAAAATATATGATGGAAGAGAAAGGAGCGCCAATTGAAAAAAAGAAAAATGGCACGACTACATACTTCTACTATTCCGATCCGAGCTATTCGATCAAGAATCTGCCGGTGAAAGAAGAAGAAATTAATTTCTTAAAAGATGCTATTAACATCCTTCGTCAGGTCAATGACTTTAAGATTTTACAAGATATTGATAGCATTGTTACTAAACTTCAAAACACAGTTAACACGAATACTGAAGGTAGCCCGTTAATCATACAGTTTGAAAAGCACACTACTGCCATAGGAATAGAATACATTGATAGCCTGTTTACAGCCATAAAGGAAAAGGTAGCACTAAGAATATCTTATCAGCCGTTTAATGAAACGGAGCCTATAGATAATATATTCCATCCGTACCTTCTGAAGGAATTTCGCAATCGATGGTTTGTTATTGGAAGAAAGGATAAAAGTGACGCCATTACGATTTTGGCCCTGGACAGAATAAAAAAAATAAGAAACAGCAGCGAGAACTACCTGCCTAATAATCTATTTGAGCCCGAAACGTATTTCAACAATTTAATCGGAGTATCTATTCCTGAAGATGCAGGCATTCAGACAATTGAAATAAAAGTAGCCAGTAAACAAGCTCCGTATGTCAAAACAAAGCCCATTCACAATACTCAAACGATTATCGAAGAACATAAAAACGGAAGCCTTCTTATACAACTTCGGTTGATATGCAATTATGAATTGAAGTCTGTTCTCCTGGGATATGGAAGTGACATCGAGGTTATCAAACCTATTAAACTTCGAGATAGCTTAAAAAATGAATTTCTAGGTATCATTTCCAATTATTCTTAGTCAGCGTGCAAATACGCTGCATTCAGCAATATGAAGTTTACATTGTAAAATCAACTGGATATAACAAGCAATGACATGCCATAGTTTTTAAACATTAAATTAATAAATAATATGGGAAATTCTGAGATCTTACAAAAAATCATTCATGTACTAGATGAAAATAAAGCCAAAGATGGCTGGGCGGACTTGGCAATTATCGGAAAACCGCTTGCCACATTGGGAGTCAACTATAAAGCGCTTGGATATATGAAACTCAGAGAATTATTAGAAGAGTATCCTGAAAGTGTTGAAATTAGGCGCGACGACACGACCCACAAACTTCCAGTTTTATACGCTCGACAAAAAGTCAGCGACCAGAGCATAAACTTTGAATCATCTTCGCAGATCAGGCCGAGGCACGTAACCGCCAGAGTAAATTCGACACCTGGTCATTTATTACAATGGGCATGGATGGGAGACTTTCGTCAAGTGATTACCGATCTAAAAAACCTTGCTCTAAAAGAACGGTGGTATTATAAAACGCAAAATCCTTCCTTCCCCTACCCGATCCTCTCGAAGTACTTGACTTATACTTTTTATAGACTTTCAAAGGAAACTGGTAAAATCAAATTGAACGATCGATATGCGGCCTTTAACACTGGCCTTGTTAACAATCTATATGAGCCAATTTACGCTCTTTTTGAAAAGAATCGGGTTCAAGGGAAGCAAGAATGGTATTTTCATGAGTTTTGCATTTCTGGAGTAGACAGAGGAGGCAAAATTCTTGCCAGCAATTTTAATCCACTACCCGGAAGAGCACAATTCTTTAATGATGCGGCTGAACTTATCTATGATATCAATGCGCCGGAACCACAACTAAATTGGAATCATATAATACTGGATAACGTGTCACGTCTCCCCGTAGAGTTTCTGGAAGAAAATAAGCCAGCCAATTTTCTTTTGCGAGATGATTCGATAATGAATACAATTGAGAGGGAAGAGTATCATGCGCAATTAGCAGCTGCGATCGAAAACGACAGCAAAAAATTTCGCGCAATAAAAAATAGGTTTGCGGACAGTCTATCCTTAGCTCTAAAGCGCGTCGAATGGAATTTCAAAACCGCAATACCAATGTATTATCCCTCAACTAACAAGATGTCATTGCTATTGCCCCTTTCACTGATAGATGATGAACTGATTGACCTGGCTCTGGTTACCGAAAAAACAAAATCTGGAAGTTATTTAGGACATACCATTTTGCCATTGGGATGGGCCTATAGTAATGCAAGACTTATTACAAGGCCTGACAGCGATTGGTTAGTCGCTGAAAAGATCGAAATGGAAACAGTAACAGAAATTGACGAACCAGAGGTTTAGTTTTGGACCGATGATTTGCTAAAGATCTTCTTTTATGATTGAAGATGAGGAGTGAATTTTGAATATAGTTTCGACGATTGGAATATCATGTTTGTCTTTTTTGCCCCTCTGAGCGAAATGATACCTTCACATTTTAAAAAAATATTATCAAATGGTAGGAATACCCCCAAAGCCGTCAAATAAAATGCCCAATAGGATTTGTGTTTCAACCGCCAGTATCCGCCGACGTTCGTTGAATTGTGTCTTACCGCCTGAGATCGTTTCGGAAATGACTCAAAGTTTTTTTATAACTCCTTGACAGTGAATGCGCGTTACTCTCCGGCAAGAGAGCTCAAAGATCAAGCACTTACAGGCTTCATCCGGTAAGTGCTTTTTTATGTGATCTATGATTAGAGACATGTTAATGTTACTGCTTAAATTTGGATATCAAAACGGCCAGCTAGGTCAACCGAGTCATGACTACTAAGCTTGAAGATGTTACACTCGACTTTCAAAATCTGGACCTTGAAGACATATGTTCCGCTTGGCAATGGTTGCTGTTAGAGCAAAAAAGCCTAATACTTATTTCTAAGCTTGGTGACATGTTTCTTTTGGGAAGGGATAATTGCATTTATTGGTTGCAAACCGACTGTGGAGATCTAGTAAAAATCGCGAATGATTTGGAGCATTTTGAGACGCTTCTTTGTAAAGAAGAATATCTAGACAACTGGTTTTTACCCAAGCTGTTGATGCAGCTAGAGATGGCAGGAAAATCTTTGGGACCCAATGAAGTGTATAGCTTTAAGAAACTTCCGGTTATAGGAGGTGAATATTCGGTTGAAAATATTGAACCAACAAATATTAGTGTTCACTTTGCGTTTGCTGGTCAAATTTGCGAACAAATTCAGAACCTCCCTGATGGGACAAAGGTGAAAATTAATTTTAAACTTCAATCGAAGGGCCTTACTGATTAGTCAGGAAAATCTTCGATTGTGCTAGGAAATCAAGGTCTAAACAGGCCCCGACTTTTTTCTGAATTAACGATCCTATCAGGGCTGCGTATATCCAGGCTAATTTAAAGTATAGATATTCCGGATAAACTGAGCCACCCATTCCCCACAAACAGAGCCAGCGATTTCCGGGAAGAAAGCGCCTCTGTACAGGACGTAATTTGTAAGAACTAAATTAATGGTTTTTATTCTTTCGTAACGACTCTCCTTTTAAATCAATCTTATGGGCATGCGCTGCCAATCTGTCCATAATGGCGTCGGCCAGGGTTGGTTCATTGAGATATTCGTACCAGGATTTGACGGGCAGCTGAGAAGTAATAATGGTCGCTCCTTTTCCGTACCTGTCTTCCAGGATTTGCAATAGGGTAAGCTTCATATTGTGTTCCAGGGGCTGTAATCCAAAGTCATCTATTATCAGCAAGGGAGTACGGGCGATCTGGTTCAGCCATTTGATATAGGAGCCGTCCAACCTCGCGGTAGCGAGGGCTTCTATAAAACGATTCATAGAAAAATAGAGAGTACGATAGCCGAGGGTACACGCCTGGCGCCCCAAGGCGCAGGCCAGATAGGACTTGCCACAGCCGGTAGCGCCGGTGATCAGGATATTTTCACTTTTTTCAATAAACATGCCATCGCAGAACTGTAGTAATTGTTCTTTGGTCAGGCCACGGACAGGAGTAGCCTGTACTTGTTCGGGCAAAGCATGGTAGCGCAGTTTAGATAGTCGTAAGTAAAGATGGGTTCGCTGTTGCAGGCGGAACTGGGTTTCTGCGTCTGTCAGCATCGCCAACAGGGTGTGGATTTCCGGTTGCTGATGGACAGGTTGTTCTACGACGGCTTGATAGAGTTTAGCCATGCCGTGCAATTTTAATTCCTGTAATTGATCAATGGTGCTTTGTGTGTTCATATATACTGTTCAGATTTGATTGTAGAGAGATTAATTATATGCCTGTGGCCCTCGCAGGTTGTCATGCTCAGGCATTGTAAATAAGGTGGCCTGGTCCGGAGCTTCGAGTTTATCCAGGTTATGCAGCAAAATATTATGAAGGGTCCGGTAACTGTAGCTATTGCCGGCAAGGGCTCTTTTACAGGCCGCCTCCAGGCGGCCGGGGCCATAGGCCTTGGTCAACCGGAGTATACCCAGGCAGCCATTATAGGTTTGTTCGGTAAAATGTTTGGCCTGGAGCACTTGTTTTATGTATTCATGGGTATAGGGACCGGTCTTGCGGGACTGCTCCAAAAAGTAGTCGCCATCCCAACCCCGCTGCTCGAAGTAGCGTTGGTGGCCTTCCGGCATATGATCCTTACTCGTACTGTAACCATGTTTTTTATAGCCTCTTTTATGAACAGCGATGCGTTTATGCTCATGGTAAACTTCGACCGTATCGGAGTCATAGATGGCCTTAACAGTTTTGCCGATATACTGGAACGGCACACTGTAATGATGCCAATCTTCACCCAGGGTGATATGATAATTCTTTTGCACCTTGGCCTGGGCGCTGTGCTTCATGATGTACTGGTCAAAAGGCAAGGGTTGCAGCAGGGGTTTTTCTTCCTTGGTAAACCGGTCATGCCGGCTATAGGACTTTCTCTGTGTAAAATCCTGGCATGCTGACCATCGTTCTCACGATGCTGACCACCTGCGGATGATGGCCTGTTCTGTAATCTTGTAAAGAGCTGGTTGTACAAAAATAAGGTTCTATTTCTTTCTGAGGGATTCTCCTTTGAGTTCCAGGCGGTGGGCCGTATGGACCATGCGGTCGAGGATGGCATCAGCCACCGTGCTGTCGCCGATGATCTCATACCATTTGGCAACGGGGAGTTGTGAGCTTATGATCGTTGATTTCCGTCCGTGGCGGTCCTCGATGATCTCCAGCAGGATCATGCGGGCGATATTGTCCAGGGCCTGTAAGCCAAAGTCGTCCAGGATAAGCAGGTCATAGCGTTCGATCTTGGCGATCTCCCGGCCATAGGAGCCGTCGGCCTTCATCATTTTGAGTTTGGAGAACAGCTTCTGGGCATTAAAGTAAAGTGAACGATAGCCCAGCTGACAGGCCTGGTGTCCCAGAGCAGAGGCCAGGTAGCTCTTGCCTACGCCGGTCGATCCGGTGATAAGGATATTTTCCTTTTTATCGATAAAGCTGCCATCGGCCAGCCGGAGTACCTGGGTTTTATCCAGTCCCCGGCTGCTGACGAAGTTCAGTTCCTCGATGCTGGCCGCGTAGCGGAACTTGGCCAGCCGCAGGTGGCGGGTCACTTTTTTATGTTCCCGGTCTTCCCACTCTGCCTGGACCAGGGTATTGATCAGCTCGTCGTGCGTCAGATCGTGATGCTGTCGGCTATCCAGTAGGGATTGATAGGTTCGTAACATGCCCTGCAGCTTCAGCTGGGCCATCTTGTTGAGGATAATACTGCTCATCTTGTTATTTTTTTGTGTTATAGAAGAAAATGATTTACCTGTATGCGGCTGCTCCCCGGATATTGCCATGGTCAGGAAGTGTCTGCCCGGTTGGGACTTCCTCGCCGAAGGCGAGCTGATCGAGTCCGGATTGGAGGATCTTTTTGATGATGGTATAGTTATACGCGCCGAAGAAGGTGGCTCGTTCAACAGCTTGTATCAACCGCTGGCGGCCGACCTTTTTCTCGTAACTCAGGATACCCACGCAGCTCCGGTAAGCCGTCTCGGGGTAAGAAGCTGCTTCCAGGATGTGGGTCACATAATCTCTGACGACGGGGGATATGGCAGCGGCCCAGCCGATGAACTTATCGGGGTTCCACTCGCTGACGAACCGGTGGGTAGAAGACATATGGTCATGTATGGTGGAGTGGCCATACCGCTTTGGACTTCGGGCATGGTATGCAACGCGCTCTTTGTTGTAGAAGACCGCGACTGCGGTGGCCGAGTAGATGACCTTTACCCGGCAACCAATATACCGGTAAGGAACGCTATAGTAATGCTTGTCTTCAGACAACTGTATGTACCCGTTCTTCATGACCGTGACCTCTTTGAACCGTTTGAGTTCGTAGCGTTCAGCCGGTAACGGGTTCAACAGCGGCTTTTCTTCCTGTTCAAACAGCGTCCGGCGGCTTACCGGCCGCTGCTGGAAGTTCTTGTTGTTGTGTCCCGCCAGTAAGTCTGTAATGGCTGCATTTAGCGAGGAAAGACTATAAAACACCTGGTTACGCAGGGGAGCGAAGATCCGTGAGTAGGCAATGTTCACTGCCCGTTCCACATGGGCTTTATCGCGGGGTTTGTAACTCCGGGCAGGCAGCACGCTGGTGCCGTAATGATTAGCAAAATCCAGAAAATCGGCATTCAGCTCAGCTTCGTACTTGTCTGCTTTGATGACCGCACTCTTCAGGTTATCCGATACCAGGGCCTTGGGGACTCCGCCAATGAAGTGAAGAGCGTTTTCGGTGGCGGCGATAAAATCTTCCTTGCGTTGAGAGGCCACAGCCTGCACATAGGTCAGCTGGCTGTAACCTAGTATGGCTACATACACCTCTACCTCGGTTAACTGCCCGGTCGCCGGGTCTACGATCGCCAGCTTCTTACCGGTAAAATCGATAAAAAGCTTGTCGCCGGGCGCGTGTTCAAAAAAAAGCGTGGCCGACCGGTGGCGCTTCCACTGGCCAAAATGGGCACAGAACCGGGAATAACTAAAGCCGGCAGGATATTGCTGTTTGTATTCTCCCCATAACACCCAGCGGGTGACGCCGGTCCTGGTCAGTTCCCGCTCAAAATAGGGGAATAGCTCCTCCAGGTAAGCCAGGCGCTCCTGCTCTTCCGGGTCAGGATCGTCCAATAGTGCCTCCAGAGCGTTATCCTCCATTTGCAGCAAGGACGCCGCGTCCAGCCCCTTCACTTCAATGAGCCGCAGGTATTTCTTTACAGTATTGCGAGAGATCGATACAGCCCGGGCGATCGTTTGGAGAGCAACGCCCTCACTCCGCAGCCTGATAATTTGCTTCAATTTGCTCATGATAATCGTTTTTCCAGCCATTGCTCGCAGTCGATTTAGAAAAACTGCAAAGCAAAACGATTACAGAACAGGCCCCAAGCGGGTGGTCAGCATCGCAGGAATGTCAGTTCCAACCCGCATACCGGGTGGTCAACATTGCAAGAAAGTCAGGTGCCCGGGTGGTCAAGATCGCAAGAATGATCCTGATCCGGTAGCCAACAGGTGGTCAATATGGTGAGAATCCCACCCATCGCCCACTGGTCAGCATGCTGAGAACAGGTGGTCAGCATCGCGAGAGCGGGTGGTCACGATGCGTAGGAATATACATCTGGAACAGGCGTTGGTGATGAAGATCCAACTGTTCCCTGATCCCCTTGTTTAGTTCCTGGAGGCTGAAGAACAGTTTATCACGCAGGGGGGCGTATACCCGGCGGTACGCAATCTTTACTTCATTCTCTACGGGAGCTTTGTCCCGGGGTTTACCTACCCGTGCCGCCAACAGCGTAATGTTATTATGCAACGCCCATTGTTGCATCATCTCTGTGAACAATGGTTCATACCGGCAACTCTTGATCACTGCCTGTCGCATATTGTCGTACTTCGTGCTCTGAGGGACACCTCCAAAATAGCTTAAACAGGCATTTAATGCCCTGACTACAAAAGGGAGGGAGGCATTCGGGAGTGCCTCCACATAGCTAAAATCGCTATAGGGCAGTACACAGACCAATACTGGACAGAATATAATCTCTCCATTCTCTGCGTTGACATATCCGAGCGGATCCCCGGCAAAATCTACCATCATTATCTCCGCCGGGTTATACTCGAAGTGCATAGTAGCCCCCAGGATGGCCTTCTGCTGCCCCAGCAGTTCACAAAACTTGGAATACTCATACCCTGCCGGGTAGGCTTTTTTATATTCTTCCCAGAGCAGCAGCCGGGTAACGCCGGTACGGGTTAGTTCCTCAAAAAAGTACTCCAGACGGCCTTTAAAATCATTTAGCCGGGCATCAGGCTGGAGTTGTTTGGCTTCAGCATAAACAATAGCCGACAGAGCAGCGTCATCCAATTGCTGTAGTTGTTCCAGGCTGTAGGAACTGCTTTCAAAACGTTCAGCATATTGCTTGACCGTATTGCGGGAGATATGCAACTGACGGGCAATATGCCGACCAGATGCGCCTTTTTGAAGTTGTTGGAGAATAGTACGTATAATCTGCATCGATACAAGTTTATTGGACATCCTGCTGCTTTTTAGGCTGCAAAGCAATGTCATATTATAAAATCTTGTACGTGCTGTCCAGGGTGGCTCTCTTACGCCGGAATGTCAGTCGACTGGCTCCGGAAGGGTGGCTCTCTTTGCGTGGAATCCGCCTTCCCGACCTCTTACATCAGGTGGCTCTGTTTGCATGGAACAGGTGGCTCACTTTCCGTGGAATCGCTGGCTCTGTTTGTGGGGAATGGGTGGCTCAGTTTGGTGTGGAATATCCACTGTAAAAATATATCTCTTAGATCCCAGGGGGAGTTCGGCATCTGTCGATGGGTAGCTCTTTATATTAGGAAAGGCTCTTCAGCTGCGACCCTATACTTGGGCCCATATACCTGATCGATATTTCCTTTGGAGGTCACCTCAACGGAAGGATTATTTCCAATATAGGAAGAATGGGTCAGGGCGAAGTGAGATAGTAAAAACCGCTCTTTTAGCCAAGAGCTGCCGGCTGATTGTAATGGCATAACTATTTACAGTAAAACAGATAAAGATTACTGTAAAATACATATATTATTCGATTTTTACGGTAAAAAACATAAGCATTCAATATTGAAACCCTATAGCCGCAAAGACAGTAAAATGCATTAAAAAGCTGTAAAAAAAGGTTGATTCGAGCAATTTTTAGTGTAAAACAGATAAAAGGATTGCTGCGTTACTTGCGAGGCAATAAGTGCCGGATATCGCCTTGCATATCAGCCCGACCACTCACTGAGCCTTGTTCGATATCTACATCCCGCCATTCCGCGAACCGGGGAATTCAATGTGCCTTGAATATCACCATGCTACGTTGTTTCAGCTTCCTTTTAATCTTCCTATACAAAGCTTTTGCAATTAAATTCTTCGATACGAGGCATTACATACCCATCTCCAACTGTGTAGACTGTTTACGGAACAATTCCATGCCTGGCATATCATCGTACCGATCACCTAATTTTTGCCTTAGCCCAAAAAGTCTTTTTTCAGCTGTATCCACTAACTGTGCAAACGTGCATATCCGTATTTGACCTCCATCAACGCTATTAGAATTCGACACGGTGGCCACTGGTTGAATCTTTTCGGAAAACTCCTGTCCAATTACAAAGGCATGTATATACGGATTCCCAATTAAACTACCACAATTCATAAATTCTTCTACATAACTAATTGCTTGGTTACGCTCACCCTTGGTCAACCGGAACCCTCCACGCTTTAATTCGATTAAAAGGCCCCTATTGATAGTCGATAGATTGGAGTCGCTGTCAAAGTATTCTGTTCCCGTTACCGATAGTGTGGAATTACTCAATACGACAATGTCTGGTCTCTTTTTATGGTTGTTGAATACATTCTTCTGAACCTTGTTCTTAAATATTTTTTCGACTGCTGTATGCAACTGCTGGTTCGAGGCATATTCCGCAGATTCATATTCCGGTCCAAACAACCATCGAGCGTCTGAAACAAGTGGATGCAGCACATGCAACTCATCCACATCTCGATCTTTGGACAGTTTTCGAATAGCCTCAATGACTGATATACGGCTATCAATCTCGTCTAAGACAGTGAGAGCATCTCTGACCGACCATTTCTCTAGTAAGTCATTTAGTCCCGATATATCATCTTCTCTAAGTCTGGATAATTTGACTAATAGATCCTTCCCCGTCCTAGTTTTCTCAAGATTGATAATGGCTTCTACAGCTATTGAAATAGATTCTTGCTTGGCTGTAGGATGAATAATTGTAATCGTCTCAATCGCCTCATTCAATTCATATTTAGCAAGAGGAGAAAGACTGGAATATTCACGGGCGAATTCATGTTTAATTTGTTCTTTTGTATCCTCTATGTTCTCTCTGGCGATTTCGCTGAATACTTTATTTATATGATCTTCAACAGCAACATACACTTGATTCATTGTTTCGACCTTTTTAAATCCAGTCCAATCTTCAAAAACATACTCACCCAAATCTTTTGTTTCGACGACTACTTTATATCGCTTTGCGAACTTAGTTCGCCCATCAAGAACTGCATTAAATCCTAGTACCCAGGACGGTTCCCCGACAAGTCGACCTGCTTGCCAGAATGCAATTCCCTGATAAATAGTAGAACGAGCTGCTTTTTGAGAATCTACAAAATGAACCTGTAAAGTTATGGCGCCTACTTTAATCTCTTCAGACCTGATCAATCCAGAAATCTCTTCCAGCGGAACTGTTTTTCGATTTATAGAGATCAAAAAGTTAGGATCATGTAAAAAACGAGAGGAAATGATATCCAGTATTTTATCTGCCTTAGGCAAATTCTTTATTACGTTTACTTCCAGGCGCGTACCATGTTTATTGGATTTTTTAAACTGCTCTTTTTTAATAACAAAAGGCTGATCACTTCCAAAGGTGGTAATAATAAACGATGATCTAGTTTCTCCTGCATCCGTAATAACTGTATATTCGTTATTGAAACAGAGTAACCCATGTCGGCCGACTCCATTACGGCCATAAGCCAATCGTTTGCCATTTACTTCAGGAGGAAAAATAACGTTTTTTCCCTGGTGTTTTATCCTATTATATCCTAACCGCATCCACCTTTCGTAGAATTGTTCTTTTGTCAACCCAGTACCATTGTCTTCAATAATCAGCTTTTGATTACTGTTTTCCGGTATAAAGATGTTCACTTCTGTCGCGCCTCCATCCCAAGCGTTGGCCACGAGCTCCGTCAACGCAATCTCTGGGGAATTGACAAGCCCCCCTAAGGTACGTATCAAATAGTCTTCCTCAAAAAGGGAGCCCTGTACAAATGGCTTTTTCTTTCTTTCGGACATACTATACAGGGTTTGATTTGGTGAACGCGCTTTCCAATATGGAAAATAATTTTTTATTAGGATCCGGTTTGGGTAATTTTCGCTCTTTTAAGGCAAGGTATAGTTCATATTCGAAGAAACCGCGTTCGCCTTCAGAAAGCCCGTGTCCATCTAGAAACTGTAAAATGCCTTCTTTTTGCCGTTGTACATTGGCTTCCTCAATGGCATGTAATTCCCTTTTATAGGCCATGCGGAAAATAACAGCTTTTATAAGGGCCTCGTTAAAAGATGCCTTCTCGCCTAAATAATCGTCCATTCTTACGATCTTGAAATGAGGATATTCTGTCTCCAGCTTTTCCAGTTCTTTGCTTCCAGTAAGGGTACCACCGATGACCCGGACGTGCTGCAACCCAGAAGAAATAGCAGCTACCAAGTCCGCTTCACTAACTTGGCTGTTCGGAGCAAAAATAGACCCTCCTTGAAAGGCAGGTTTAGGGACCTTTCCAATGCTGGCAAAGACATTGTCGACTAAGCCGATTTCACTGCCTTTGTTCAGTTGGTGATACCTGTTCTTTAATGCCCGGGCCACAGCATGTGTTTGGTACTTTGGATTTTTTAGCGTTCTTTCGATGCATCGTTTTTCTATACACCAAGGACATTCGCGTTCATTCCAATCGGGAATAACAACTTGTTCGACGCACATGACATCGTGCGGCGCAACAGCCTTGCCTTTCACTTTAGCCCGGTATCGTAAATACTTAATACTTTGTTCCCATGTTTTTATATTATCTGGCCTAGCCACCCCCACGAGATACCCGATCCTACCAGTATAAAACGAACGCAGCCCCTGCTGATATTTTCGCAGGCGCGATCCAGTCGTACTTACATCATCTACTACTAGTATAAAGTCGTCTTTCCCCTTAGAGGTCAATAGTTTTATCAACTGGTTTTTCTCATCCATGATCGCAAAATCCAGGTCAAGAACCTGAAAATCAGGGATAACTATTCCAAATTTATCCTGAAGTCGGGCTTTTATTTGGGTCACAAAATCCCTTCCATGTTCATGCGGAGGATAAATGATAAGGGACGGTGGCTCCTGAAAGCCATCAAGTTTTTCTTGTAGAAGTGTTAGGAAATGCTCAGAGGACAACATCATCGACACATCAATATAAATGCCATGGTGCCGGTACTTGTCTCGATTAATATAAAAAGAATCGCGGTGAATGTAAAAAATCTGCCTGTTCTCATATTTGCGGAAGAAATCTCGAGAAGCCTCCGTGCATTTCGGATTAAGTTCGATTTCCGATTCTTTGATCTTAATTGGAAAGAACACCTTATTGTCTATTTCTACGACCTGCTCCCCAACTGGAGGTTCCCCAAAACTATCGAATATGACACCATTTTTCTCGCAAAATTCGTCGCCTAGGGTGCAAAGGGCGGTAACCGATGGCGATTGAACCAATTTATAAAGCGCTAGATAGACCATTTCATTGGAAAAATTATCTATAGTGCTTATAGCTCGTTGTATATTTTCCAGGCTTTTTTGCGTCTTGATAGAGCTTATCAAGAAAAGGATTTTTTTATCATTGCCATAGCTCAATGTATATAAGCTATTCTCAGTATCCGGGTCCATTGTCTTTTGACCATCAAAGTGACTGGTGAGCATGTTCACGTGGAATTGCTCCAATTTCACGTGGTTGTCATATCGGCATAATAAGCGGGCTATATTCAGGGCAATGGAAGAAATGCTCCAAGAATCCGTCAAGATGGAACCGGCGCCCTTAAGATAGGGTATTGTCCAGAAAAAAATCGAATCCAGAACATGCCGGCTGACCTGAATATTACCCACTCGCAGAAATGTGTGAGAATATTCCTGGCTGGGCATCCGGAAGATCGTGCCATGCGGGCTTTTAAATAAGGCAGCAGAGTGAACAACAAATTTTTCGAGTTGTCTGCTTTGCAGGACAGAGATAAAATCTGCTTGCGCATGAAGCGCTAGATCGGGGACAATTTGTTTATTATAGTTTTTCGACAGCGTGATGACGTACTCATGAGAATACAGGACATATAAAGGTAAATGGGGAAATCGCTTAATGACTGTCGCTACCTTTTTAACCGGCGGCTTTTTAAGGGGAACGTCTACAGGGGGGCGCAGCACAATAGCATCAAGGCTTTGGATGCGGTTTTTATATTCATCATACAGGATGGAAGCCACCCGCCCATAGGTGAGGTGCCTTTCAAAGGCCACAAAAGCAATCTGTTTAGTTCCAGCCGCAGACTGGTAATTAAAAATCGAAACGTGCATACGAACGGTTAAGAGACAGGGATCAGAATATTGTAATGTGTGCCCGTGACCCGAGAAAGAGCACCTTTATGTTTTACCGGCTGCAGTAGGTTCTCTTTATGCAAATTACCCATTGTACCATCAAAATATAACCATTGTTCATCGGTGCGCAGGGAAACAAATCCCTTTCTATTTTTAAGATTTTCAAAGGCCAGAGTCAAACCCAGGCCTGAACCAGGATACAATTTACTGCTCAGGTTCCGACGAATGATCCGGTTTATTTTTTCGGCATCGGACACATCGTCCATATTATGTGACCTATACAATTCGGGCCGTGTATTAGCAAAGCGCTTGATAATACCTATCCCATTATCGGAGATACTGATCTCGTAAAAGTGTAAGTTCTTTTTTTGATTGATCATTGAGATATAGTTCTCCAATTCCTTGAATGGCTTCGCACGCTCCAGCAACTGCTTTTTGGTATCATGCGACACATGTCGACGAATGGTCACCGAGCGAACACCGCTAATAATCTGGTTATGTTCGTCATAGCGGCCATGATGTAGGGTATTATCGTATAATTCACAGATGAGACTAGCCAGTTCCAGGTCCGACTCATGCGTAAAAGCTAGCTGGTGGGCTGATCCTTTTTCGTTGGTATGATCGATCCTATCCCGTTTAATGTCCAGGAATTTCCGAATAAATTGTTCTTTGGAATTCGCATCCAGGCTATACGGCGTCGGATAGTTTAAACTTTCTTGGGTGGAATCAAAACAGCAGAAAACAAAGGATTTACCAGCTTCGTGGTCTTCGATCAACCCGTCACAATCAAACACGACCCGATCAACGATATCTTTGAGGTCAAACTTGAATTGTCTGTGGCTGATATCATTAATTTCCTTAGCAACAAATGCCGAAGTAATACCGATCAATGAACTGCTAAATCGTTCGTACAATTCCTCATCACCAGAATGATCATTCCAATCTGTAATAACCAAGTCGCGTCCATAGGAGGCCGTAGCAATAAAAGAAGATATCCACGCGTCTTTGAAAAAAGTTGTCCGATGATTGCGAGGAAGCTTAAGGGTTACTTTTTTGACATCATCTTTTAATCGGGACAAGTAATCTTCGACGCTTAGGATGTCGTTGTTTTTTAAGATAGATAGTTCAAGCTCTTCTGCAGGCATGCCAGGGAATTTAGTAATCTGATAAGGCATCGATAGCTAATGCTACCCTTTATTTAATGTTAAATATAACAGGAAATACCATGTCCTACAATTCCACTCGCAAGTATCCGGCAATTTGGCCGTTTTTGAACCCGTCCTGTATTATAGTACAAAAGGTAATCCCTTATCCAAAATATTTAGTATTTGCGCCCTAAATATACAGTAGTCTACTGCTATATACAAGAGTGAAAACACCCTTTTGAAAAGCCTTTAGGTTGAATCGCTGATTATAACAATATGATAATCAGCTTGATTGAGCCCCGAAAACCCTATGCAGGAAAATCGGTCTCCCGCCGCCCCGCCTTAGCAAGAACACGTGCCATGCCGGACACCATCTTCTTGCGATGCGGTGGCTCCTCGAAGATCGTGTCCGCCTGGTTATGAAATTTCTTGCCGCGCTACGGGGTGCCCACCTACGCTTCAGTGCGAAATTTCATAACCCGGTTCGCCGTCTGGCACGGTTCTTTCGCTGCGAGGGGCTCTGGTCGCGCGGCTACCCGTGTACTGCGCAAACGTAAACTCCCTCATAAACTTCCCCGTTCTGTGCCTTTACCCAGCCCGAAGCTTTATTTACCGTATTCGTTATTGATATATGCAACATCGAGTACAATCGACAGCGGTTCATAGGTGCCATCGAGAATCCTCTTTTTGACATTTTCGTATTCTACTTTGGCATCTGCCGATAAACTCTTGTATTCGGCAGTCGCTTCAATGCTTAGCAAAGTAGACTTTAACAGGCTGGACGTCCAGGTACCCTTGACCGTAACAACACTGATGCCCGTTGAAATATTTTGCCCGTCCGGCAATTTTTTAGCAATAGCGGCCAATTTTTGTATAAAGGGAACCCTCAGCTGAATGACCCTGTATTCCAGCTCTACCGTACTTTCGGTTGCCTTTTCCACGGCATGTTTTAGTTCTGTTTGGAAACCCACTTTCAGACTGTCTATGTTATTGCCCTGTTTTTTAAGAAGGTCTGATAAATTGGCGGCTATTTTGAGATCAAAATCTGTCTTTCGGTCCTGTGACAATTTTCCGTTGATGCTCGTTTTGTTAATGACCTGGATATCCTTCTCCATAGGCATCGAATCACAGGGAAGCCTGTCATGAAACTCTGAAAATTGCTGCCCCAAAAAATAAATACTTTCATCCTCGAAGTCAACATTCTCCACTTTTGCCCAATATCGACTGGTGGGAGGCTGACAGTAGAGACTCTTGCCACCGCAAAGCTCCTGATTGGTGAGATACCCAAAATAAGGGATTGCAATTTTCTTTTGCGCGGCAGAAAGCAGTGAAAGCAACATAAAAGCACTGTAAGAAAAGGCTCGTTTCATGGTTAACTTTTTTTATAATGGAATTGTCAAGTGACTAGTGGCAGAGTGCGCCTCTCGTAAAATTGTATAACAAGACTGATCCGCATGTAGATATGTTCACCCCATGCTTCTGCAAAAGGCAATACTGAAAAGGCGGCACTTACAAACCTCCAATAAAACAGAAATGCTTTCGAAGTGCGATTTTACAGCAAGTTTTTAACCTCTGCAACGGGAAAAACACGGTATTTACTCACCGGTCAGGTTTTCCCAGACACAGAGAAGGATCCGAGCAGGCCTTGACCCAGACAAGAGAGGTTCCGCCGTGCAATATACCCTGAATGTTGTCCGTCCGACGCTAAAAAGGTCTTGGTCATTTTTAGGGAGGTTCAAGTACGGCTTTTTAGTCCATGGTGACTGGTCCATCTTTCTTTTCGCACTTGCAATGCAGGCCAGCAGCAGTCGCTTCTCGCATTCAGGGGCCCTCCCGTTTATTGAAAAGGAGTTGTTTACGGCAGCCGCAGCAACTTAACAAAATGGGAGAGATGACCAGCAGTTACAATTTCGAGCGTTGAGCCAACCCGTGTTTTGTAAAAATCGGGTTTCTGGATACATTTGAACACTATCCCTTAAACCTTGAACCTTGAAATGGCTGCTCTCCTTTACATTTTTGCTGGCAATTGTACAAATAGGAATCGCTCAAAATAAACCATCGCTTCCATTTTAGACGAAAAAAAGACAGCAGCTTTACGCAACAATGGGTCTGGAAAGCCAGAACCTCTCCAAAGACAGGTTAGACAATATCTTAAATGAACTTAAATTTTACGATTATTCCACAACAGATGCGCTAACCCCGAAATAATCGTTTTGCAAAAACAGCATGACCGGACTTACCGGGAACCCATCATCTTCATCATCCAAAACGTAAAGACTGGCTTTCGGTCTCTGGAAAGCCCGGATATGGAATATTTGCTAACCTCCTGGAATTTCTAGGCCGGGGAACCAACTGCCTCCATCCCGCCGATAGCCCTGATCTTGCCGGACATGAGTATCCCTCCCCGGCCTTACCGCCGGGTCCGGACATAACATCCCGTATCGGCCTTTTCAGCCGATAGTCAACAAATACCCTTATTGGTTTTTAAAAGGGAAAAGCACCCGGCAGCTGAGCACGGATGCCTACGTCTGTAGCGGCGGCCGTCAGTTCAGGCGCCTTTGGTTTAATGTCTTCTGATTTTGACGAGCCGCTTGATAATGAAATTCGCTAAACGCTCTGAACACCCGGAAAGAAAAACACCCCGAATTTTCGCAGCATTCCACCCCCATCCTTCCCAGACTTTTTCGTTATATTTATACCACGGATACTTAACCGAACCCCACCATTCGCACCATGAAAAACCTCCTGATCGCCCTATGTAGTCTACTGATGACTACCGTCTCCTATGCCCAGGACTCCAGTCTTACAAAGGCAATATCCCTTTACAAAGAAAAAATACTCCCCTATTTCCGGCCAACGCTGCTGCAGGGCAAAGAACAGCTGCACGCAGTAGCCGGACAGCGGGATGCGCCCAAAGACTACAACCTGCAGATGGCCAATCTTTGCGCAGGCCTGCTCCAATACGATTCAGCGTTGTATTACGTCGGGCGGGAGATGGCACATAAAGATGTCACCAAAGATATAATGTTCCAGAGCCTGTTCTTTTTACTCACCAGCGAGCCGGACATATTTAAGAGATTTACCGATAGTGTATACTTTGGCAGGTATAATGCCGACAAGCTGTCGGGGCGCACCCGATTTATCCCATCTGAATTGTGTACGGTGTATATACGTCGTCAGCTATTGATCGGCCCTTATACCCGTTTTCGCGGTAGAATGGGCGGCAGCAATGATGAAGAAAAGCGTTCGATATATGAGGCAGGCAAACTAATTCTGGAGAACATCGAAGCGCAATTGAAGACCTGCAACCTCTTCTTCAGAAATGCACGTCTGCCGCAATACTCAAAGGATGGTACGGTAGTCACAGCGGCTATCGTCTCATTTTTAACAAGTATTGAGGAAGATGGATTGAAGTTGGCAGCGGCCCGCATGGCCGATCTGGAAACACTGCTTGAAAAAAATGATATCGGGGAGGCATGGCGCCTCTGCTGGCTCATCGATAAACGATTACTCGGACAAGGCCACTCCCAGCATTATGGCACCCAGACAACAACGAGCAACGGCAGGATAGTGCGGCAAACACCCCATGATGGCCTGAAGGAAATGGAAAAACGCCGGAAACAAGCCGGCCTGGAATCATTGCAGGAACAGATCAGACGGGAGGAAAAGTCGGAGGAGGAAGTCAAAAACCTCAGTGACTATCACAAGTAAAGGGCCGCCCGCAAGGGCAGCCCAATTTTTTATTCCGGCCGGCCCGTAAACTCACTTCGGCATCTCAAAAATCGCCGCATCCACCGGCGTATTAATATCCACCTTTTTATGCGTTATCGCCAAAGTGAACTGCGGATACGTCACCTCCTGTGTATACGGGAACACATATCCGCCGTCCAGCTTCTTATAGTCGCGGAAGGCGGTGGCGATCTCCAGGTCCTGCCCGTTAACGCTCAGCTTGTTCACCGTCTTATCGATAAGATAGGTATGGGTATTGATGAAGTACGTCACATTCACGCCGCCGTCGGCCGTCATTTTTAGTTGATAGTCGCCGGTGTCCTTGCCTGCCAGCTCGAGCTTGTATCCCCTGGTGGCATAGTCGACGAGGGGCCCGCCGACATACAGCGCACCTTTTGTGGCCTTGAACTGGCCGTCGGGCATAGGGGTGGCCGTTGCCTGCCCTGCCATGGGGTTGATAGACCAGCCGCTTTTTTCGGTGATGCAGCTGACGATCATGGTGCCGTTGAAGTCCGTCTCGCTTTTGAACCCTTTCCCTACCAGGATATGGGTAGTGCTGGGTGCGTCGCCGCCCATGACGGAGACATTGCTTTCGATGACGATGGTGTTGACCGCGCTGATGGCTTTGCGGCCGCCGATGGCGTCGACATATTTGTTGACGATGTCATCGACAGACTGAGCCCGGAGAGGAGTTGCGGCCAAAAAGGCGGCGGCCAGGAAAGCCGCTGCCAGAAGGAAGGAGGGTCTAATGAGTGTTTTCATGTATTTTTATTAATATCCTTAAAGGTAAGCGGAATCTTTATTCGACCAATAATAAAGTGTCGGGTAATTTGACGCTCAGCGACTGCCCGGTATATTTATCCTTTCTCCGTTGCAAAAGTGCTATCTTGCCCCAATCTTTTAACACAGCCCGTGGGTTATTCCTGCCCAATTCTATTTCGCCCCTGGTGTATACTTTTAGCAACTCCCTCATACTGTCCGCATAGAAGGGTTTGTTCCGGAAGGACAACAGCAGGTTGGCGCATTCATAGTAATATTCCTTTTGATCGGGGCTGTCATCATCGTCCTCGCCTGCATCCTCGTCGCCCCAGCCGGCCTGCAGCAGAAAAGACCGCCCCTGCGGGTATCCTGCAGACCATTCCTCCTCCACCAAATTCCGTTTATCCAACAAATAAACCACCTCCGCAATAAGATTCAGCAAATAGATAATGGTGATCGCCAGGAATGGATTAGGCTCAAAATCCGGCTTTTCTATCATTAGCCTAAAAAGAAAAGGGCGAAGAAACTCACGTTTAAGACTATGCCGCTTAAGAATATTGTAGCTCAATTCAAACCAGGTGACGCCGGGTTTGGAAGAAATGGCGATCAGTATGGCCAGTTCGTTCGGCATTTCCGACAGTATCCTGGATTTGGGCAGCAATGGCAGCCGGGTCAGATAGTCCGCCACGAGGTATTCCAGCAAGGACTTGTGGGCAAACTCGAACATATCCGTCCCTGTCTGCAGGATCAATCCATTGTGGCTTTCGATCTCGTTGACGACATGATAGCTATCTCCGGGAGGCAGATCGAAATCCCGGCAAATTGCCCCGTATATCAGCTGCAGAATATTTTTGTCGAAATACGACCTCCCATATTCAGCCGTCAGCTGGAAGGCGAACTGGGATAAAAAGTCGATTTTTCTGTCGACTTCAAATGTGCTGTACCGACTCCTCCGGGGGATCGATCGCTGGTTGTTCCAGTCTTCCAGCAGGAGGTGTATGATCTTTTTATAAACCGATTTTGGTTTTTCCGGGATGGAATTATTCCGCTCGTACAGCGCGCATAAATGTGCCAGGGTCAGCGGCCGCATCGTGGTATCCCAATAAGGCGACTGTTTCAACTGCAGCAGCAGCGAAGCGCTCTGTGCGGCATCCGGGATCCATTTATTGACGAACTCCGAGATCTGGTTTTCATTCAACGGGCAGATCTCATATTCCGATGAATTTTCCAGGTGGATACCATAATCCGCGCTGCGGGATGTCAAAATGAATTTTGAATTCAACAGCGAATTCTCAATGAGCCGCAAATTCCGGATGATCTCATTTTTTGCCTTTTCATCGGCTACCTCGTCAAAGCCATCCAGTATGATCAGCACATCGAGTCTTTCTATAAAGTCCGAGAAGATGTGGGGCAGGATCCACTCCTTGCTCTTGTCGTCGACGCCATTCTCAAAAGAATAAAAGATACCCAGGATATTCAGGATGGCGCGAAACAGCAGGAAGTCGAGAGTATCCTTGGTATACACTATTTCCTTCAGCCGTATCAGGATGGGGAAGCTGAATACTTCATACGACTCGTGCTCACGCGCGATCAGCTCGAGGAATAGCTTTTTCACCGAGGTGGTCTTTCCGGCGCCGGGCTGGCCCAGCAGAATGATGTGTTTGTTGGTGCTGCAGAGAATTTCGGAAATGGGTATTTTGGGGATATTGTCTTTCGGCTCGACGCGAAGCTTCAGCGGCGTGATGTACAGATCCAGATCGATAAACACATCGCTGATATTTTTTGCTTTCATAGCGTCCCTGAAGGAAATATTCGATGCCCATTTTATATTCTGCTGGATATGCTGGCCAATGCATTCGATGCAATCTTCTTTATTGAATTTTTCCAGCCGGATAATGTTGCGGTCCTTATTGATCAGCCGCAAAGCATTCCTGAAACCCACCGTCGCTACGTCCAGCAATTTCCCGGCGACATACTTTGACAGAAAAGCATTCAGATCGAATGAGTCGAAAAAATTGGAGTTCATATCTATTTTGTTTATTGCCCCATCCGGACATATTAATAGTACCGATCGCCGCCTGGCGCCTTCCGCAGCAAAACTGCAGGTGAGGTATTTACCTTTAAGTGGAATTCTTTTTCACCTTCGGTAAACACTTATTCTATTATGCGTACAACACTAGTCGCCGGGTTCGTCCCGGCCCTGCTGGTATTACTTTTCATGTACACCGGCTTCACCAAGCTCTTCGCCCCGATAGCCTTTCTTGACACGCTCTACAAACAGCCTTTCCCCCATTTCCTGAGCGACCGGCTCGTCTATCTTATTCCCTCGCTCGAGATCGCCATCGCCATCTGCCTGTTTTTTGAAAAGACGCGGACGGCGGGCTTGTATGGCGCATGCACACTGCTCACCCTTTTCACCTTATATATTGCGGCCATCCTGTTGCATTTTTTTTACAAAACTCCCTGCAGCTGCGGGGGCATCTTCCGCCATCTCAGCTGGCAACAGCATCTTTGGGTGAATATCCTACTGACAGGCCTTGTCATCACCTCTCTTATCCACCGGGCAAAGCAACCAATTTCCATCACCAGTTAACCACTCATTTATGAGAAAGATCAAAGCGCACCTGTTATTGCTGGCGTTGCTGGGCATCAGCGCCGCATGGGTGAACCGACCGCCGCAGGCCTCGATGAACAACATCCACAAGTTCTCTTTCCGGATGCTGAGCACCAATGGCACCAAGTGGTATTATGTTTACGACCTCACGGCCCTCAACTACGTCCAGGGCTATGACTATGACTGTTATCCATCCAACGCCACCTGTTCGTTCATGGCCGACCAGGCCAATACACACTCGGACGGTACGGGTACATTCGTCTACGCATGGGACATCGTGACGTCGGGCACGGACAATTCCGGCTGGTTCCTCAACTATCGCTAAGAGGCATCATTGTCCAGGATTCTGGGCTATACCGCTGATGTGTATCTCCACCCAGGGGATCCACCAGGTATAACCCGCCTGGTTGGGTGGCAGTGTGAAAATGCTGCCGCCCAATTTTCGTTGTAAGGTGGTGGCATAGGGCGTCTGTCCAAGTCTGCGCAGATCGCTCCAGCGCAGCTCGCGGAAAGGCGTTTCTTTTCTTCTTTCGTCCAGCACCAGCCTCAGCGCCGCATCCTTTGAGGCCGCCGTATAGGGCTGGAAGGTGCCCGTCTTCCAGCGGGTGATCAGCAAATGATTGAGATCGTCCATCGCCCCGCCGATGTCTCCGAGCCATGCCTTGCATTCGGCACGGGTCAGGTATACTTCATCCACGGCGAGGCCCGCGAACACGCGTCCCGAAGAATAAGATCCTTTGAAAGACATGCCCGGACCAGAAACCCTTTTTTGATAAAAAAGCGTCCGCCGAAGATCGTTCGCGGAATAAGATTCGTACAACACGCTGTCGACAGAACTCCTGCTTGCATACAAGGGCGAATAGTCATAGGACGAACATTGAAAAAGAAGTTCGGGGTTGCCCGTCATATCGAAAGGATGCAGGGGATTGCTATTGACGGTATCGTACTGCAATAAAGTAGAATAAAGACGCAGACAGCTGTCGGCGTACTGCAGGGCCTGCGGATAGTCTCCTTTGACGAGCAGCACACGGGCGAGCAGGGCCCAGGCGGCGGGACGAGAGGGACGAAAGATATAGTCGCGCTGGACCGAAACAGGCAGCCAAAAAGCAGCGCTCTTAAGATCGCTAATGATGCGATCATACACTGCGCCCACCGTGCTCCTTTCCACTTTTGTCATGACATCGGCATCCAGCCGCAGGGGAATGCCTAATGCGGAGGCGGCAGTTTTTGAAGAATATGGTTCGCCGAATGTTTCCTCCAAATAAAAAAAATGCAGACTGCGGTAGAAAAGCCCTGACGCATATGCAGCATGCCAGGCCAGCGTATCCGCCGTCTTTTTATCGGCCGGCAAAATATCCAGCGCATGCAGCGCGACATTGTCATAATATATCGCCGTATAGGGCCTGGTCCAGGAGTTGTCGGTCTGTCCCTGGTAGTACGCCGGCTGCCAGGTATATATCCCGTAATAGGGCGAGGTCGTGTCCGATGCCGCCGTGGGGTCCAGCACGATATCGTCTGTGGCAACGGCGCCTAATCCCGGCGGAGTTCTATTAGTCTGCACCTCATTGTCGAGCAGCAGCTGGACTTCGGCTACGGTACCGGGTGTGTGGATCGAGTCGTCGGGTGGCTCCTGCAAATATTTCTTGCACCCTGCGACAGCCAAACATAAAACCAAAACGTGAAAAAAGTATTTCATGTAAATGCAATTAAAAGTTAAGACGGGTACCCAGCGAAAAGGATTTGGGGGTCGGTGCGTTGTATGGATTAGTGGCGGCATCGGGATCTATTTTATAGCGATTGGCGCGCCATATCAGACCCAGATTAGCAACGTATAAATAAAAGATGGCCTGTTTCAGCGGCTTGTCCTTCGCAAAGTCGAGCGAATAACCCAGTTGACAATCCCTCCACCGGATGTAGTCACCTCTGACGATGGTGGCTGTGGAATAATTGTAAAAATTATCCCTGTCGGGCGAGATGGTCACCGGCAGCGAAGGTATCGAGGTCTTTTTCTCGTCGCCGGGCTTCATCCACCGAAGACTAAACTCAGGATTTCCGGCCGTCAAACCGTCAGCCATACCGGAATAGTTCACTCCCGGGCGGCGGATATAAAAGCCGGCTTCGAAAGAAAAACCCAGCGACAGACAAAAATTCTTATAAGTAAAAGAGTTCAGTACGTTCCCGAAAAATTGCGGCTGCCAGCTGCCGCTATAGACCATTCCTGCCGAGGTATCGTTTTGCAGTTTGACATAGTCATTGCTGACGTGGTTGCCGAGCCAGCCTCTTGGGTCGCCGTTGGCGGGGTCCAGACCGGCCAGCTTGTAGCTATACAATCCCGCCGGCGACCTGCCCACCATCGGCACATTCCGTTGGACATAATATAAGGGGGAAGAAGGCTGGTTGCGGTAGCGGCTTACCTTGTCATGCACGATACTGAGGAGCAGGCTCGTAGTCCATTCGAATGGCCCGCGTATATTCACGGTGTTCAGGACAAGGTCGAGACCGTTGCCGGTGATGCCGCCGCTGTTGGAAATAAAATTGCTCCATCCCGTTGCAGGCGCCAGCGTATCCCGGGCAAGCAGGTCGGTTGCCCGTTTCCGATAGACATCGATGCTGCCGTAGATGCGGCCGCGGGGATAGGCGCTGTCACGAAGCAGGTTGAAGTCCAGACCCGCTGTGGCGACATAACTCTTTTCATAGGTGAGTCCGGGATATTGTGCATTCACGATACCCGTCTGCGGAGTCCCATAGATGCTATTCGCCTGTAGTTGTGTCGAAAGATTGGCGTTGCGGTTGCTGTGGTTGCCATTGCGGCCATAGCTGAGTCTCGCCTTCAGCAGCGCGGGAGAGCGGCCCTTTGTCGTATCCAATTTCAACAATTGCTGGGCATAACCCATGGCCCAGAAAGGCACCCATTGCTGGTCGACGTCGATGCCGATGAAATTGGCGGCGTCGATGCGATAGGAGCCAAACAACGAATAGCGTTGATACAGGGCAAGAGAAAGATTCGAGTAGATGGAGGCATAGCGATCGACAGTGCCGGGAATAGTACTGAGCGAGCTGGTCTTTTTTGGATTGCCGAGCCCTTGTTCGCTCTTTATAACACCGGCGCTCCTGTAGGAGCCAAACTCTGCGCCGAGCAGGCTTATGAGTTGGACGGGTTTGCCCCCCGACGTAGTATACCGTAGCTGCGTGCGCAAATTATATCCTTTCCCGGTGGTGTCAACGCTGTTTTTCATGTCGCCATATGGTACGTCTTTGAAGTTGACATTGTCGCGTACAAAATACGTCGCCGCATTATAGAAATTCTGTTCCGATGACCAGTCCCTATACAGACGGAAAAGGCCGGATGCCGTCAATCCTTTTGCGGCATGCCAGTTGAGATCCACCTCTCCATAAGCATTGCGATGGCTGTAGCGGTTGTCGGCGAGCCGCAATTCTTCCAGCGGTCGATACCGTGTATCCAGATAGTGGCCGCCTCCTCCCACCGTATCCATATAGATATCGTTATACTGATACGCAAGGGCAAGCGGGTTGCCCGAGACATCCGCCAGTTGGTCATAAGGCGTAGAGATCGGGATGCTTCCCGTGTTGTTCAGCCGACGATTGATATCCGCGAATCCGAAAAGAAGGCTGGTCTCCAGCCGCCCGGAAAGAGTACGGAAAGTATAATTCGAATGCAGGGTGAATCTGTCGTCGCGGTTGCGCATGAGAGTGGTCGGGTCATGATCGATACCTAATCCTAAATAATATTTGCTATTGGCGCCGCCGCCCGAAATACCGGCATGATATTGCTGAGAGACGGCAGGGCGGTAGAAATATTTATCGACAGCAGCCAGCAGGTCATTCTTTCCTAATGCCGTCAGCAGATGGTTGGCTGCATCATCCGTCAGTGCATTCGCTGACCGTTGCTGGAGGATGACGACGGCCGGGGTATAGGGGTGATTGGGTCCAAAGTCGTTATAATACCCGTTGTTATAGAATTGCCGTTCGGCCGAGATAAAACTGTCGGTGCTGAGTCGGGGGACTTTAAGCAGACGGGGCCGCTGGGTGAAGCTGGTGTTCATCGTCATCGTGATGGACATTGGGCTATTGTATTTTCCTTGCGCCGAAGACAGGACCAGCAGGTTGTTACTGCTGAATCCACCCCATGGTGCTGCGGATACGGCGTCTTTCAGGATCGTAATGGTCTCGATATCGAGAGGATTAATAGTCGATAAGCCCCCGGCAATGGGAAAGTTATCGCGGATGATCAGTGGTGAAGGATAGGATTGAAAAGTGTGTATTCCGTGGATGGAAAATCCTGCGGGATTGGCGGCGCCGGGGCCTGCCAGTATTCCGCTGCCGGCGGGGATAATATGGGCTGTCATGTTGGGGCTTATCACGCGGCTCAATTCTTTTTTCTCGACTACATGAAAAGCGCCGGGGGTGGTCATGGCGGGTACGTGATCGAAACCGTTGAAAAAGGTGAGGAGCACGGGTTTGAGCATTTTTGCGGGGTGATGGCCGGTGACATTTTTGACGGCAGGGCCGGCGGCTGGAAGAAAATAGATCTCGTAAACACGGTTGCCCGCGGCATCCCGATAGAAGTTTTTTGAAAAGGGATGGCCCTTTAAGGCGATGTCGAAGGTACTGTCTATAGAGGCCTTCTTTACTGAGAAAGTTAACAGGAACAACTGGTCGGCCGTCTCGGCGCCGGAGTTGATCTTACAGTTGCATATTTTTTCGAGACGGGTCTCGAAGCCTTTGATGGTGCAGGGATTACAACGCATCGTAACAGGCTTGTCCGGCTCCTTCTGTCCATAACAGGTCATGGAAAGGCATAGTATCGCGCCAAGGATCATAACACGCATGTATGTTCTCAGTTTTTGGGTGAAACTAATTTGATTAGCGAGGACAATGTTCCGGCCTCACGGGCAAGCCGGAACTAAGATGCGGTTTAATGTTATGGCACTTGATCAGTGCGACACGATAATGGTGTCATCTTTCAGCCTGTATTCAAAATGAAAAGGAGCTCTTTTCATACGGTGTAGCAAGGAATCGATGGGTTCGTCACGGCGTCCGTGTATCCGGTATACGCCGGATGGTTTTTTAACGTAAAGGATCTTTGCGTCATACCAGCGGGATAGTTCGTGCAGGATCTCGCCGGCAGGCTCCATATTAAAAAGAAAGGCATTGTCTTTCCAGGCGGGGGCGTCGGACAGGTCGTCGAGTGTCATTACGACACCATGGCCGTCTTTATCCATCCTGTAGACGTCACCGGCCTTTAGTACAACGGGCGTGTCGTTTGGTGGTATGATCTTCACACGCCCTGTGAACAGGCTGACGATGATGCTCGAATCATCCGGATTGGCTTTGATGTCGAAGCTGGTAGCCAGCGAGATCACCGTCAGACCGGAATCGTGCGGGAACCATTTTTTCAGCGCATCCGGAGGCTGTACGTCGACGATGAAAGGCTGCGCTCCGGCCTGGACGGGCTCCACATGGAAAAAGCCCTGGCCCTGCATTTTTATGATGCGTTGTTTGACGTCATAGGAAAAAGGAATTTTCATTGTAGCCTTTGCATTCATCTTTATGATGCTGCTGTCGGGCAGGTGTATCCCATAGGTGTTGGCGGCAAGGGTTTGGATGTCATAATAGCCGGCGGGCGAAGTTGCTGCGCCGTGGCCGCTGAAAAAGAATACGGATCCGTCGCTGGTGATCTTCATCGGTCCTTCCTGCAAACCTCCTTTGCGGGTGATCAGGGTGGAAGGATAGGTTTTTCCTGCGACGGACAGCAGGGCATTGGGGGCAGCGGGAGAAAAATAGGACCGGGAGATTTTCGGGTTTGGTTTGTCGCCGGGCAGAGAAAGGCGGTATAGGCCGAAAACTCCCAGTCCCAGGGCTAAAAGGATAAGGGCAGCTACCCTGCTGTGTGTCTTTAACAAATGGAATGTCTGAGTCAGGACACGCAGGATCGCGTTGGGTTTAGAGGTTCCTTCATGAGACAAAGCATCACCAGTAACGATCGTAATTTCATTTATAATGGTCTGCAGCACCTGGTCGAGGTCGATGCGTTGTTCCAGATGGCTGCGCAATTGCAATTGTTGCATCACCCATCGTTTGTCCTGGATGAGCCGCAGGACGGCCTGATTTTCCGGCCGCAATGCCAGCCATGCGTTCAACTCCAGCTGACGGGAGGCATTCAGCGCGCCGGTATAGTTGCCGAAAAGTAATTTTACGATATGTTCCTGTTGGTCCATCCTGAGGTGTGGTTTGGGATATAAGTCTTACTTAATTAGACGAGTAAAAGGGGTTATTTTTCTCATTTTTCAACCAATATTTTTTCATCCGTCCAATAGCAGCCATACCAGGGGCAGCAATACCAATAAGTTAGGTCTGTCCCAGTCGCCGAATTCCTTTTTCAGCAGGGCATTCAGCCTGGTCTCATAGCGATAGGCCGTGGCCGTGGGGATACCCAGCGCCTTTCCAGCCTCCGTGGCGTTCATTCCTTCGACATACAGTTTTATGAACATGGTCTGGAGACGGGGTTTCTGATTTTTCATGAATTGGTGGATCCTGCTGATGACCTGGAGGGCGTAGAGTTTTTCGTCCACTGGAGGCGCGTCGTCTGCAATGGTCATGTCCAATTCCTCGCCACCGGTCTGCGAAGGGTCTTTCGGAGAACGCAGATGGTCTATACAGGCATTCCGGGTGCAGTTGTAAAGAAAGGTCCTGGGTGAAGCCCCCCGTCTGGCATTGTAAAGCTCATCTCCGCGTTGAAAGATCTTTTTATACACTTTATTGACCACTTCCCTTGCCATGTCTTCGTCAATCACGAAACCCATGGCGTATTGGACAAGTTCGATGTAATACTGTTCAATTGCTACTTTCAGCTCTTGATGAGGTCGTAATAACATAATGAAAAAAAGTAATTTGAAAAAAAGGACAACAGGATAAAGTAGAAAGTCAGGCAGGTAACGCTAACGGGCAGTTACGGGACAGGTCGGAATCAATAGGTCTCTATAATTATACGTGGCGGCTATCCGATATTTCTCATTTCGAGGCAAGTATTTTAAAAATTATTGCGGCGCTGGCTAATCCACCCTATTAGGGATATTGCTAAAACGTTTTTTCTTTCTTTCCGAACTTTCTGTCAAAATGATAAATAGCCGACAACAGGTAATACCGACCCAGGATATTGGTGGCCGACTCCGTGGTGATATTGGCGGTATTCGTGCGGGTGATACCGGCATTGCGGTCGAGGATATTGTTCAGTTGAATTCTCAGGGCAAGCCGGTTGTTCATGAAATTCCTGCTCACATAAGCATTCCAAAGCAGCACAGAGGTATTACCCGCAAAGGCGCTCGTCTTTTGTTGCCAGGTGTAGGTGGCGTTCGTATTCATTTCGAAATTGCGGACAAGGAAAAGGGTCAGCGCGCCGGCATGGCTTTGTGTCCAGTAATGGAGGGGAGCCGCGGTGTTGATGGAGCTGACGGCATCAAAATAGTTCAGCGAAGAATATAACTGGAGGGAATATTTATCCGCCAGGTATCTATTCAGGCTAAGCCCACCGCCGGCGGAATACGTATCATTATTGCTGAGGTCGGCGTTGATATAGTTGACGGCCCGTGAGTAGCTGCCGGTGGCGCGAAACCCGGCGTCGAAACCAAGGATCTTTTTAGACAGGGAAAAGCTCAACGCGGAGCTCATCCCGCCGTCGACATTGACGGGCTGGCTGATCTGGCGGCCGAGAGAGTCGGTTATGGTCCGGGTGCTGATATTATTGCTGACGAACCCCAGGTGCAAGCCAAGATTCATCATCCAGGATCTTATCCGGCGGTACTCGAATGAAAAGCTCTGGTTGGAACTCGACTTCAGATCAGGATTGCCCAAGGTGATATGCAGGGGATCGTTATTATTTTTCACCACCTGCAGCTGAGTGATGGAGGGCTGGGTCACGGATGACGAATAATTCAGGACAAGACTGGTGGTTGGATTGACGGTATAGGTAACGTTTACCCAGGGCGACCAGTTGAGATAGTGTAAATGGGGGGTAGCGCCGGTGAGCCAATCGCGTTGATGATACCGGTAGTCGATCCAGGCATTCATGATGGAATAGTTGAGATGCTGGCTTTTCCCCTGCAGACTGATCGTCGCATATTGTTTGACCACCTGTAATTTCAGATGGCTGCTGAGGCTGTCGACCATCGACCCATATTTCCCTTCTCCCTTATCATAGGTCGCCTGCAGCGGGTCGTCACCCGTGAAAGAATACCTGTAGCTCAATCCCATTACCGCGCCCTTCCATAGAGGCTGGGCATAATTGATATTGGGACTTATGGCCAGGGTATGGTCGGTGATCTGTTTACGCTGATCGATAGTATCCATGCTGTTAAGACTGCCATCCGGCCGATAGAAACGGTTCTGCGAAAAAAGGTATCCATCTGTCGAAACATCATTTTTGCCAAACTCCAATGTGGCGGAGAGGATCCGCTCGGGATTGCTCCCAATTTGTGTCTTCCATAAGGCATATCCCATAAGAGAGAGTCGGTTAACCTTATCCCGGATGGTACGCTGACTGCTGTTCACCAGTGTATCATTAAAGGTGCTGTTGCCTGTGGCCGCGAATTGATTCTGCCCGCTGCTTTGTATGGCGGAGTAAAAAACCTGCAGGGCAGATCGGGCGCCCGGCTTAAACTCGTAAGTCCCGGTAAAAGAATGCTGATCCTGCCGGTTGACCGACCGGCTCAATTGATCCTGACCATAGATGCTGTCTGGCTGTATCTGTATGGAATGTGTAGTCGTGACCGGGCTGGTGGAATAATGACCGAATTGATAATTGCCCGTGAGATGATTGGCGCTCCCATCCCAGGTGTTGGCATAATGCAGCGCTGTCGCAGCGAAATGAGGAATTCCCGTCCCGGCCGAAGCGCCAAGTGGATCGGAACTCCCATCGTTAAAAGAAATGCCGCCGCCCGAGCCGCCATTAAATCTCGTCGTACCCGTATTGGCTGCGAATCCAAGACCCGCGAACTGCTCCTTGCCCCGGAAGGCGGCCAGAAAACCCTTGGCATCATAATTCCCTTTTGCATTACCCCCCGCCTCTATTTTTCCGGAATAGCTATCCCTTGCGGCTTCTTTCAGCACCAGGTTCAGCGTTTTTGTGCGGCTGCCGTCGTCGATGCCCGTGAAGAGGGCCTGGTTGCTTTTCCTTTCAAGCAACTGTACCTTGGCGATCTTGCTGGCGTCGAGATTGCGGGTGATGAGCGTTGGATCGCCCCCGAAGATGTCTTCTCCATCCACCAGCAGACGCTGTATCCTTTCTCCATTGTAGGTGATATTGCCATTGGCGTCGATCTGCAGGCCAGGGAGACGGCCTATTAATTCTTCCACATTGGCATAGGTCCGCAGCCGGATGTTCTCTGTATTGTATTCCAGGGTATCGCGTTTCATATGGGGCCGTATGGCTGTGGGCCGGACGATAACGGGTTTGAGACTGTCTACTTTTGGCAGGACGCTGTCCTTTTTGGCCTGGCCATAAGAAGATAACACGCCCATAAAAAGGCACAGAATCAGGAGGAGGGCTCCCCAATTGCGATAAGGTTGTAGCAATCCACGCATTCGCAAGGACCAAAAAATAGGAAGGGAAAATTAGTTTGTTTCCCTGCGAATAACTTGCGGAGTAAAGATTTGGCTATCGCAGCACCATCGAGATCCAAATTAATAATTGCAGGATTAGATAATACCCGAGGATAAGCAGCAGGTTGATGACAATTGTCTTTCTCATAAGTACGGATTTTTGGTGATAAGGTCGGCCCAATAAAGGCGAAAATTATACCAATTCCAGTTTTATCCACATAGGAATTCTACCCATTCAGCCCTGAAAATTCCCCGGGAAGAACCTCCACACCCCTCCCACCGGTGTTTTTCCGCCAAACTGACGTTAATTGCCGGTTATCCCTTTGTTAAACCGCTGCCCCCTCCCCGTCGCCCCGCTAGTCAGCCTTTAATCTTCTATTAATCCACCGCAGTAAACCCTGCATGGAATTTGTCCGTCTATAGCAGCGTAAACGAATAAGAACCAACAAACAACCCTGTATGACGATCAGCGGCTTCACCATGGTGCGCAATGGCGCCAAACTGTATTATCCCATCAAACAGGCTATCGCCTCCATTCTGCCCATCTGTGATGAATTCGTCGTTGCCCTTGGCAATTGCGACCCCGATGACGCTACCCTCCAGGAAATAGAAAGCATCGGCTCCGACAAGATCCGTATCATCCATACCGTCTGGGATCTCGAAAAGTACCCCCGCGGCATGGAGCACGCCCACCAGACCGATATCGCGCGCGAAGCCTGCACCGGCGACTGGCTGTTCTATGTGCAGAGCGACGAGGTCGTACATGAGGAAGATCTTCCCCGTATCCGCCGGCGTTGCGAGGAGCTATTACACGACAGGTCCGTGGAAGGGATACTATTCAAATACCGCCATTTCTGGGGGGACTATGGCCATTATATCACCTCCCACGCCTGGTATGCCAACGAGATCCGTATCATCCGCAACGACAGGGACATCCATTCCTGGGAGTCGGCGCAGTCTTTCCGGCGCATCCCCAATTTTGACGGGGTCAGCTATCGCCAGAAGGAGGGCACCCATAAGCTAAAGGTCGCGCGGGTGGACGCCTATATCTATCATTATGGCTGGGTGCGGCCCCCGCAGTTCATGCAGAAAAAGCGCAGGGTCTTTGAGGGGATCCACCAGGGCGAGGCCCGGGCGGAAGAGATGATGCGCCGCGAGGAGGCGGAGTTCGATTTTGGCAATATGTCCCATCTGTCGGTGTATCGTCATACTCATCCGGCGGTGATGGAGGAGCGGATCCGGCTGTTCAATTGGGGCGACCAGCTACGGCGCACGTCCAACCAGTCTTCCGTGGCCCGTTTCAAGCACGAACGGCTAAAATACAGGGTCCTCACCTTTATCGAGCAGACGTTCTTAGGAGGCCGGCAGATCATGTCCTTTAAAAATTACCGGCTGGTGCGGCGATAGCGGCATTACCTATAGTAATAAAAAGGATCATTTTGTGAGTGTTTACCTCTATTTCTTTTTATATAATATATCTATCATACAAAGATCGGGTATGTTATTCCGGCAGGGAATATTAACTTCATAACCGCTAAAATACCATTCACCAAAAAACCTTATTGCTATGCAAAAAGAGATCTTCCAACGCCTCAACCGGATCGATCACCTGATCCGTATTAAGGGCACCGGCACCCCCGGCGAGCTCGCCGAAAAGATCGGGATGTCCGAGCGGAGTATGTACGAATACATCCGGCTGATGAAGGAATTCGGAGCCCCTGTCGTATACTCGCGGGCCCGCAAAAGTTACTATTACCTCGAAGATGGTAGCTTCACTATTCGATTCTTGTCGGAATGAAGAAATTAATAGCCTGTCTTCTTGTTCGCCTATGTGAGAACCCGCACCCACCAAACCGCGGGTTCTTCTATTTACACCAATTCCCCATTGAGCGCCGTTGCAGCCGGCGACAACAAAAAAGCCACAGTCTCCGCAATGTCAGGTTGCTGTCCCTCTCTAATAATGATCCCGTTCACGCGGATCCCCTGTCTGAGTAGCTCGCTCGCCCAGGCAGCGGTCAATCCCATAGAACTATTGTTGGCAGCCGCCATTATATTTACGATAGCGCCGCCGCTGGCCTGCAGCCAGGGTCGCGCAGCTTTCGTGATTACATAGGCAAGAAATATGTGCTCGCGCATGGCGAGCGTATTTACCAACCCGTCGATACGTCCATAGTGACGGATCGTCTCTTGTATCTGCAGGATACAGAATTCCGGGTCGATAAGGGGAATACGACAGGGTATGGCGCCTTTCTCTTCCAGGAGCCGGGAGATCAGCGACACCAGGAAGTCACCCCCATCTGTGATGAGGATCACCTTGTCTTGTAGATACAGATTCATGTACTAGATTGAAAAGACTGCTTTGATCTTTTTTATGGATAGGCCTAGTACTTTTTGACAGATCTTGTCAAGGGATGTTTCAGGTCCGGTAAAATGAAATACGCTATGTTGATGCACCTGCGATTGCCCTGCGGCTAAAAAGGCTGCGGGTGAGACGCTTTCCAATTCGTAGAAGGGTCCCATCTGGCTGCCATCCGCCAGCGGTCCATCGTTATAGGCATTTACGGCATCCCCGCTAAAGGGCGGCCGGGTGATATTCCATTCCTGGTTGAGATATTGGGCGGATGGGTCTATGTCGAAAAGAGTGATGGTAAGTACACGGCGTTCGGGATCATAACTACCCGCTATGGGTTTCGATCGCGAAGGATGAATGCCCAGCTTGCCGCGGCTGTTTCCGTCGGCCTTGAAAAAAAGAACATTCTCATCGTATCTGATCCGGGATGCCGGGATCTCACCAAAATAGCCGGTAGTAGCGGGTTTGGACGTGTCGCCGGAAAAAGGAATTACGATCACCGTACGCGGTGAAGGATTAAACATATCCAACAACCAGAGACAGGGCATGCCGGTACGCTCCGTCCACGTCTTGTCACCGGTGTTGGTTAATGTGTTAATGGTACGATATCCGACTTCATGTATGGCAGTGTCCGGAGACAAAGACAATATGCTATCGATGGCGGTACGGTCCAGTATGGTGATAGACCGGTCGACAGCCAGTTTTAGTACGGTGCCGGTGTAATTGGGCAACTGCATTTCTTTTCTGAATGCGACATCGGTAGGGGTCTGTCGAGTGATCGGCCAGGGCTCGGTGTCCAATGGGGCCGGCGTCTTCCAGTTGGCGAATTCCATCTTTGCACTGGGCGGAAAGAATAAAGAGAATCTCCCGCCTTCCGGTCCCAGCCACAGTCGGTTCTCGCCGCCATAGGCATTCATATGAGGGTCCTGCGGTCCGTCGAAGGCCTTATAATGTATCCAGCCGAGACTGGGCCCTTCTTCACCGCCAGCCGTCGAGGTAAAAACTTTTGCCTGGTATTTGGGTGATACGATCACTCTTGTTGCTCCGCTGGCCAGGACGATCACGCTGTCGTGTTGTTGTAGAAACTGAAGGTCATAGCCGAAGCTACCCGGCTGATAGGCGGAAGGCTTGTTCGTGCAAGAGGCAGTTAACATACCTAAAAATAAGAAAGGCGCCAACAATCGCTTTGACATAAGATCGGTTAGTGCAAAGGTTAGAAAAAAAGACGGTCTGGTACGGGCTAGTAGACCAAATGGTCAACAGGATGGACATACAATATAAAACGCATTACCAACACCAGCGGGCATCCCTGTAAGATCAATTGACCTCCAGTTGGTCTTTGCCGGGCAACACCGGAAAGGCCGCATGCGGCTCGGTCTGGTACCAGAATACCGTCGAGGCGATATCGTCCTGCAGGGGCAGATAGCGTCCGCCCTCACGCCAGCCTAGCGCCTGGATGGTGACCTTGAGGCCTTTTTCGAACCGGATGGGGTCGGTGATATGCCAGCGATAAAGGCCAAAACGCTGCTGGCTGCTATAGTGTCCGTCTCCTTTTATCACCTGCGCCAGTCCGGAATAGGGTGTAGCAAATTCGGTATAGTGTGACTCGCTCACGCCGACCGCATTTTTTGTTTCTGTGTCAAAGTCATAGCTACCGCAGAAATAGTCTTCGGTGCCTGTACCGCAGATGGTGGGATAGTCGGTGTCGCCGTCCATAAAGAATTTGATCTCGCCTTCGCCCCACCAGCCGTTGTTGTGCACGCCCCAGGCGAGATAAGTGCCGACGTATTGTCCCTTGCCTTTGATGCTGTCCAGCAGCACATAATCCTTTTTATACGGCAGCGGATTGACGCGGCGGAACTGCGCATGGAAATAGGCGGCATCGGCGGGGATATCCGTCAGGATATAATCCACCTGGTAATACAATACCATTTCTTTTGTATCGATGTTCTCCATCGTGATCCTGCATTTCTTGCGGAAAGGCATGGGCCAGTAACAGTTGAAGGCGCTGCCGGGATTGACGCAGACAGCCAGGCTGCGCAGCGGGGCATACCTCCCCCACCCCATCCCAAAAAAGTCCCCAACGGGAGCCTCTACCGACGGGGTCGTTTCGTCGTCCCAGTAAAACCGAAGAATAGAATACCGCCAGTTGCCGGTGGGTGTCATCCAGATGTGTTGGATAGAGCCCGCCCCATCAATCTCGGCGACAGTAAAAGTCTGGCCAGGCTTGATCACCACGCTGGGGCTTACTTTCCAGCCTTGGCCCAGGTCGCGGGAGGCGCCTGAGCCGGTGCCCGACATCGCCTTTCCGCCGCCGCCCTTTGCGCCGTTGAAATTCTCGGGACTGATACTGCGGGTTTTGGCAGGAGATAACCGGTAGAGATTGCCGAGATTGGACTCAACGCCGTTGAAAGGCTGCTGCGCCAACCCAGCAACAAGGCAGCCGACAAGCAAAATACTTTCATAGCCCTTAAGATACAAAATATTCCAGATCACTCCTTTCCGGGCTTCTTGTCAAACCGGAAAATGGCCGAGATCATCCAATAACGGCCGATGGTATTTGTTATGCTTTCAGAGGTTTCGTTATAGCTGCTGGTACGGCTGACACCGGCATTCTGATCAAGGATATTCTCGATGCTCCAACGCAGGCTCACTTTGTTATTCCAAAAGCTCTTGTCGAGATAGGCGTTCAAGAGCCAGGTGGTATTGTTAGCATCAAAGGCCCTGGTCTTTTGCCGCCACGCGTAATTTGCGCTAGAACTCAGCTCCAGACCAGGCACAGGAAAATAGCTGCCATGTATGCCGCCATTCGCCGTCCAGTAACGGAGGGCCGCTAACGGATCGACAGAACTCCGGGTATAGGAATAGCCCCCTCCCCCTCCCAGCACAATATCAAATTTATCGGGTACAAACTTTGCCAGAGACAGACTACTTATGGTGGAATAAATATCATTCCCGCTGAGGTCCGCATTAATATAATTGTATTGCTTGTTGTAACGAAGATTGGAGTTAAAGCGGACATCAATGCCCAGGGCATTGATCTTGCTACCCAGTGAAAAAAATACATTGGCCGCCCTGGCCCCCTTGACATTGAGTGCCTGGCTCACTTGCCGGCCCAGGCTGTCGGTGAGCGTTCGCATGCTGATGTCACTGTTATTCAGGTCAATAGTCCATCCCAGGGTGATCGACAAGGAGCGGAATTGCTGAAAATTACCACCAAAGGAATGGGTATACACCGGTCGCAGATGGGGATTGCCCTGCACAATGTGTAATGGATCGGTATTATTCTGAATAGGCTGCAGCTGTTGTACCGAAGGCGGCCGGCTAGTGCCGTTGTAGGTCAACGTCAAGGAGCTGGAGCTACTGATGGCATATTCGCTTATCATGCGCGGAGCCAAGGAGACCCAGGCATAGCGAACAGGAGTCGGGCGAAGCCGATCCTTTTGTTGATAAGCATTGGCTACTCCGTCGACGCCCAGGGTCAAACGAATTTTACCGATATTATCCACGAGTGACAAACCCGCCTGGTGTGTCGTTACCTTTTCGCGGTACTGACTGCTAAGGCTGTCGATGAAACGATCATATTGTTCCTCTTGTCGTCCATAGGTATCCTGATTTGAATGGTTCTTCTCGACGAGGAACGAATAGCTAACTCCCCATTGAGCATGTTTTCCGAGACTGTCTGTATAGTTAACTCCGATATTCAGACTATAGTGATTACTGGCCAGACGTTTTCGCTGATCGGTGGTGTCAACAGACAATACAACACCATTCTGCTGAAAATACCGGTTAATAGAATACAAATACCCGTTGGTCGTATTATCGTTCCCCCCCAATCCGGCAACCACCGAGAATACCCGGCCAGACTTTCTCCGGCCCCTTATCCGCCATGAAACGACGCTCTGAAAATTTTGATTTCGCCCGTCCGACTGGATCGTCCTTTCACTGTTATTGACCAGGGTGTCGTTAAAGCAACTATAGCTGGAGGAGCCAAACCGGTTGCGACCCTGCGATTCACCTCCGGAAACATCAAATTGCCAGGTGGATAGGCCGTTGGAAAAACCAAAAGTTGCAAATCCACCCTGTTGATCCTGGCTGTTAACAGAATGGCTTAGCTGTCGCTGGAGATAGATCTTATCCTGCAGGGTCTGCACAGAAGTATTTGTTGTCACCGGCTCAGTGGAAACATGTCCATATTGATAATTACCTGACGCGTGATTCTGGTCAACACCCCAGGAATTGGCATAATGCAGGCCGCCGGTCCTCACCCGCGGAATACCAGACCCCGCACTGGCCCCCAAAAGGTCATTCCGACCCGGCGCCAGGACCATGATACCAGAACCAATACCCACGGCAATTCTTCCTATATCCGAAGCCATCGCCACTCCGACAAGTTGCTGGCGGCCCATGAACGAACCGATCATTCCATCCGCATTGTAAAAATTCCTGTCGCCGCCACCGGCCTCTGCCTTGCCAAAATAACCCCGTTTCGCATCTGCCTTTAGTACAATATTCATCGTCACCGTACGCTTTCCGTCATCTATACCTGTAAACTCCGATTGCCGGCTTTTCTTTTTCAGCAGCTGCACTTTGGCAACCATGTCAGCATTGAAATCACGCGTAATAAAGGATGGACTGCCATCAAAAATGTCTTCCCCATCCACTAAGATCCGTTCGACACGCTGTCCATTCACCCTGATACTGCCATCTGGCTCTACCTGCACGCCGGGCAGCCGGCTCAGCAAGGCTTGAATGTTATCATACCGGTTCATCCGTATTCGCGTCGTATTGTACTCCAAGGTGTCTCCACGAATCGTTGGCCGGCTGGCCTCCTGTGTAATGAGGGCAGCCTTCAAGGTATCAGGTCTGGGATATAGTGTGAATACCCCCAGCTCACGAGGGCTATTTTCTTTAATAAAGATCCTGCGGTAGAGCGCCTTAAAACTAACATGATGGATGGATAGAATATAGGGCCCTGGCACTACCCCTGCGTCAAAAGAAAAATCCCCGTCATTACTGGTGAACGTGGTATGTATAACAACAGAGTCTAGCCGAAGCAAACTTACCGTTGCCCACGAACAGGAACTATTATCAAACGTCTTTACCTTTCCATGTAGATTGGTTACCTGGCTAATGCAAATGCCCATCCTGGTCATAAAAAACAACCCAAGGAGGCTTGTCCTTTTGATAATTCGGTTCGTCAAATTCCTGGTTTAAGAGGCTTAAAGTTTCGCGGTCGCAAAAGACCTCGTTTTATATTAGTACCAGGAATTCAGGACAATCTTTCAGATTCTCACCGGGAAATTTATTGCTTTTTTGCCTGACGTTCAAAGCGGTAGGTGGCAGAAAGTATCCAGTAACGTCCAATGGTGTTGATAACTGTTTCCGAGGTCTGGTTATAACTGTTGGTCCTTGTTATGCCAGGATTCTGGTTGAGGATATTGTTAATGCTACAGCGCAGGCTCATCTTATCGTTCCAGAAACGCTTGTCGACAAAGGCGCTCCAGAGTAAGGTGGTATTATTGGCGTCAAAGGCGCTGGTCTTTTGCCGCCAGCTATATCCCAAGCCGGAATTTAATTCAAGCCCTTTCATTGGGAAACAACTGGCAAATACTGCTCCATTTGCCGTCCAATAGTGAATAGCCGCTGCCGCATCCACCGAGCTTTGCGAATGGGAATAGCCACCCCCTGCCGATAATGAAATACTGAATTTATCCGGAACAAATTTGTTGACACTCAGGCCGGCGGTAGTATTGTAAATATCGTTTGCACTTAGGTCGGTATTGACATAGTTATATGAATGGCCGTAACTAACATGTGAGTTATACCGGGCATCCAGGTCCAACAATTTGATCCTGTGGCCAACCGAAAAGTCCAGCGAACCCGATGTTGCTCCCTTGATATTGATAGGCTGGCTTACCTGCCGTCCCAGACTATCGGTGATCGTACGTGTGCTGATGTCGCTGCTATTTATAACAAAGGAACCACCAATTTGAAGTTGCAAGGTCCGGAAACTTTGATAGCTGCCACTAAAAGAATGGGTAAACATCGGCCGTAGGTTAGGATTGCCCAGATTAAGATGCAAGGGATCTGTATTGTTCTGTATGGGTTGCAGCAGTTGTATGGAAGGCTGTGTGCTGTTCCCGCTGTAGGTCATCGACAGTGAGCTGAAAGAGTTGATGGCATAATCCGATTGCACCCTTGGCACGAAGAAAAAGTATGCATACCGGAAATGAGTGTCCCGAAGTCTATCATTCTGCTGGTAAAGTGCGGATTCCAGGTTGGCAGTCAGCGTCAGTCGTAATGCGCCGATCTTGTCCATTAGTACTAGCCCTGCCTGGTGTCTCGTAACAAGATTAGTGTAATGGCTGCTCAAACTATCGATGAAGTTGTCGTATTTGCCTTCACCCCTGCCATAGGTGTTCTGATCGGAGCGGCTATTGTTGGTTGAGAAGGTGTAGCTTATCCCCCACTGTGCATTCTTGCCTAAAGAGTCGGTGTAGTTGGCCGATAGGTTAAGAAAAGTGCTTTTGTCTGTTATTTTCTTGCGTTGGTCGGTCGTGTCTATATGTGTTAGGGCGCCGCCCGGTTGGTAATAGCTATTAAGGGAATACAGGAACCCCGTGGTATTGCTGTTTATCCCATTGAGTCCGGCAACGACTGAGAATATCCGGGCCGCCCGTTTACGACCTTGTGTGCGCCAGGAAACAGTTCCCTGAAAATTCCGGTCGCTAACATTCGAACGAATGGTCCGCTGGCTGCTGTTGACCAGAGCATCATTAAATGCGCTGCTGCCTGTCGAGCCAAGCTGGTTCCGGCTCTGCAAATCACCGCCGCCAAAACTGAATTGCCAGGCGGACGAAACGCCGGGCAGGTAGTCAAACAACATATTGAGACCATGCTGGTCCTGGCTGTTGATCGAATGGCTCTGCTGACGTTGCAGATATATGGTATCCGGCAAGGTTTGTTGGTTGATAGTCGACAATACCGGCTCTGTGTACACATGACCGTATTGGTAATTGCCCGTGACATGGCTTTGATTCCCGTTCCAGGTATTGGCATAATGTAACCCTGTGGCCGTCACCCTTGGGATGCCCCTGCCGGCACTGGCGCCTAGTGCATCGTTGCCACCAGGAGCCGCCATCAATGAGCCATTGGGATTGCCAAAATTAAAAGCAATATTCCCGATGTCCGATGCCATGGCTAGCAAGGTAACCTGCTGTCTGTTGGCGAAGGATGCGATAAGGCCATTCGCGTTGTAATAATCCCTATCACCACCACCTGCCTCGGCCTTTCCGGAATAACCGTGTCTATGGCTTTCTTTCAATACCAGGTTCAGCGTATTGGTTCGGGTGCCATCATCGATCCCTGTGAACTCCGACTGTTTACTTTTCTTTTTGAGTAGTTGTACCTTTTCGATCATGTCCGCATTGAAATTTCTTGTTACAATGCTGGGACTATTACCAAACAGGTCCTCGCCGTCCACTAGCAGCCGTTCTACCCGCTGACCGTTGATGGTGATGGTCCCGTCTGGATCCACCTGGATGCCTGGCAACCGGCTCAGCAAGGCTTCGATATTGGCATAGCGGTTGAGCCGTACTCCTCCTGTGTTGTACTCCAATGTATCACCTTTTAGCCGGGGCCGGATATCACGGGGAGTGACGATCACGGCCTCGAGGGAATCCGCCCGGGGGAATAGTACGAACAACCCCAGGTCAGTGCTCGTCTGTCTATTAAGCAAGACCTTGTGGAATTGAGGTTGAAAGCTGAGATGTCGAATGGACAAGATGTAATTCCCGGAGGGGATTGCCTTATCGAGAATGAAACGACCATCTTTATGCGTGAAAGTGGACTGTATCACTATAGAATCCGGTCGTAGCAGGCTTATAAGGGCCTGGGTGCAGGAACTGCTGTCCGAGGCAATGACCCGGCCGTGTATACCTGTCACCTGGGCATTGCCGGTCAGCGATGCCTCCAGCAACAATGCAATCAGGATGAAGGATAAGTATTGCACGAAGAAAAAAATAATGAGCCCGCAAATTATTCTATCGGCCTGCGAACTGTTTGCAGAGTAATAATATATTTTTCCTTTTTGTAATGTCTCCAGATTAGTCGCGTGCTTCCTTTTTCAGTTACTTGCCAAATAAACCTCTCGTATTATATGAAAAGAAAAGACGCACAATTGATACTTGAAATCAGGGACTACCTTGATGAACACCTTTACGAACAGCACACCGTTCAGGATATCTGCAGAAAATTCACTATTAATAGAGAAAAGCTCCAGAACGGTTTTCACGAGCTGGTTCAGTCTACGGTTCACGCTTATATTATTCAGCAACGAATGGCGAAGGCGGCTCAGCGGCTGCTCGAATCGGATGACTCCATCAAAGCAATTGCGTTGGATAGCGGATATAAGAAACAACGCAGTTTCAACAAAACCTTCAAAAGTATTTTCAACATGACACCTGCTGCTTATCGCAAGCTGCAACGTGAACGCATAGCTGGCTGATAGTAAACCACTTTATGCCTTTAGTAAACCATTAATATTTGTTTTGAACCGTTAGTCAGCCGTAACTTGCCTCCAGTTACTCACATAAACCTTTCCTATTATGCCAGCAAATACGAATACTCCGAACGTGTTTATGCGAAAGTTCCCGAACTCATTTTTCAACTCTAATTAATTATCGGTTCACAATCTCAGTAGAAGAAATCTCTACCCAGCCCTTTTGTTTATCGACATTATTGTTCACCGAGCAAAACGCATTCTCATGCCCAAAAAAGCCATTATCATCGGCGCCGGGCCGGCAGGATTGACGGCCGCCTACGAGCTATTGAAAAGAACAGACATTGTCCCCATTATTTTAGAGAAATCCGGTGAGATCGGCGGTATTTCCCGCACGACCAATTACAAGGGCAATCGTATGGACATGGGCCCGCATCGCTTCTTCTCCAAATCGGATAGGGTGATGGATTGGTGGTTGAAGATGATGCCGTTGGAAGGAACAGCAGACAAAGATGTTACCATCTCTTATCAGAATAAGACCAGGGAGATAAATGCAGAAAACGCTGCACCTAAAGATCCCGACAAAGTGATGTTAGTGATCCAAAGACTTACCCGCATTTATTTCCTGCGGAAATTCTTCGCCTATCCCATTCAGCTGACATTGGATACACTAAAGACGCTGGGGCTGATTCGCACTATAAAGATCATGTTTTCCTTTCTCTGGATCCGTCTCTTTCCCCGCAAGCCCGAAAAAAGTCTTGAAGACTTTATCATCAATAAATTCGGGAGACAGCTCTATCTGCTATTTTTTAAGGACTATACCGAAAAAGTATGGGGGATTGCTCCCAGTGAGATCTCTGCGGAATGGGGCGCCCAACGTATCAAAGGCGTATCTCTCAGCAAGGCCATCGCCAGCGCGTTAAAAAGCCTCCGTGCAAAAAGGAAAGGCGGCATTTCCCAAAAAGATACCGAAACCAGCCTCATCGAGCAGTTCCTTTACCCCAAATACGGGCCGGGTTCGCTCTGGGAAGAAGTAGCACGCCAGGTACAGGAGATGGGCGGAAAAATCTTTCTTCATCAGGATGTTCAGCGCATCTACATGCATGAAGAAAAAATTCAGTCTGTCAATACCGTCAATTCGCAGACAGGACAGACAGGAGCCTGGGAAGGGGATTATTTCTTCTCCACTATGCCGGTACAGGAGTTAATTGCCGGCATGGGGAGTGAAGTGCCGCGCGATGTACAGGAAGTAGCCGCCGGCCTTCAATACCGCGACTTTATAAATGTAGGCATCCTCTTAAAACAATTGTCAACCAAAGAAGGTAAAAAACTGGAATTGAAAGACAATTGGATCTATATCCAGGAACGGGATGTTAAGGTCGGCCGCTTGATGATCTACAACAACTGGGGTGGAGGTATGATCAAAGACCCCCATACCACCTGGATAGGCATGGAATATTTCTGCAACAAGACAGATGCCTTTTGGGGTGAGTCGGATGATTCTATTCAACGTACCGCCATACATGAGCTGGAAAAAATGGACTTGGCCCGTGCGGAAGACGTCCTCGATAGTACCGTGCGACGGATGGAAAAAACCTATCCGGCCTACTTTGGCACCTATGAGCAATTTGATAAAATAAGGGCTTATACCGACCGGTGTGACAATCTCTTCCTTGTTGGCCGAAATGGTATGCACAAATATAACAATGCCGACCATTCCATGCTCTGCGCCATGGTGGCCGTTGACAACATCGAGGTCGGGATCACGGCTAAGGACAATCTCTGGTCCATCAATACGGAGCAAGAGTATCATGAGGAAAAAAAGAGGACTACCGCCGATGTAAAGCCTGTTAGCACAGAACCAGCCATTGCAAATCTTTCCCGTGCGGCTATGACAGGGGAGCTGTCGTTCAAAGATTTTCTTTGGAAGGACTCCTGGAACAAAACGCTCATTAAGATTGCAGGCATCGCGATCGTTTTTCAATTTATCATTTTTAAATACCTGTATCCGCAGGCAGGCTTTATCAATGGTGATTCTTATGTGTATCTTGAAACGGCTTTTTGGAATATGCCTATCAACACTTATCCAGTGGGATATTCCAATTTCCTACGGGTCTTCAGTGCCTTTACTAACCGCGATATAGCCTTGATTGCTTTCCAGTATCTCTTTTTGCAGGCAACAGCCCTATTCTTAATTTTTACTCTTTTTTATTTTTATAATCCATCCAAGTTTATCAAGATTGTACTGGCTTTATTTATGGTGGGCAATCCGATTTTCCTCTATCTAAGCAATTATGTGTCGAGTGATGCTTTTTTCATTGCCATTAGCCTTCTCTGGTTCACTCTTTTGTTGTGGATCGTTGAGCGGCCCTCCATTCGCCTGATAGTTCTTCAGGTACTCCTTTTGTTCTATATTTTCAGCGTCCGGTACAATGCCTTATACTACCCGGTCATCACTGCATTGGCACTTATCTTGTCGCGACAAAAGGCGATTGTTAAAATTGCCGGCATAACTGCCAGTTTCGCCGTGATCGGACTTTTTATGTGGAATACCAGCTTTAGATACCACCAATTGACAGGCATACGACAATTTTCTCCTTTTACCGGCTGGCAGTTGGCAAACAATGCCTTGTATGCCTATCGCTATGTAGATTCAAAAGATGTAAAACCAGCCCCAGGGCAATACAGAGAACTTGATAAAATGGTTCGGCATTATTTTGATACCAGCAAAGATCTGATAACACACCCACAGGAAATGTGGATCGCCAGCACCTGGTATATGTGGGACCCGCAGTCGCCATTGCAAATATACATGCAAAAGTCGTTCAAGAAAGATTCACTCGCCCCCATATTAAAAAAATGGGCTACTATAGGGCCCTTGTATTCGGGGTATGGAAATTGGCTTATCCGTCAGTATCCACGTGTGTTTGCAGAACATTACCTCCTACCCAATGCTGCAAAGTTCTATGCTCCACCTATTGAATTCCTGGACACCTACAATATGGGTAGGGATAGCGTAGAACAAATTGCAATGTCTTGGTTTGGCTACAAAGATAAAAAGGTGAAAACCGTCTTCAAAGACTTTAAAGTAACAACGCTAAATTTTTATCCCATTCTAGCCGGTGTTTTACACGTTACTTTTCTTTTTGGGTTTTTGTTTTTCGGCATGCTAAATGGCTTCCGGAAAAGCTCACGTTTTTCACGGATTCTTTTACTAGCAGGAAGTCTATGGTTGATAAATTTTGGATTTAGTGTATTTGCTTCACCTGTTGCTCTGCGGTACCAGGTGTTCCCGGTGCTAGTATCTTTCTCTTTTGCTCTATTCTTATTGCGCCATGTTTGGGAAGCAGCCTTTTCACCCGATGCTTCCCGACAAGGAGCAGCAGACAGCTTGGGTAACACAACCCGCAAGGCCCGTATTGCATAATTGAACTGAAATTATTTAGTTATGAAAAAAAACATTTTAATCGAAATTATCGCGATATGGTTTGTCATGCTCTTTCTTTATACCGGTATCAGTAAATTAATGGAATACAATCTATTCAAAACGCAGATCGGCATGTCTCCAATTCTGAGTCCGGTAGCGGGATTAATTGCCTGGCTCCTTCCCTTATCTGAATTCGTTGCTGCCATATTATTATTCATTCCGCGCTGGAGACCGACTGGCATGTATGCGGCCTTAGGTTTAATGAGTGCATTTACTATTTATGTCGGGGCTTTGCTGCTCTGGGAAGATCATTTGCCTTGTAGTTGCGGGGGAGTGATCAGCCTCCTGTCCTGGCAGGGGCACCTCATTTTCAATAGCATCTGCATCGGGTTGGCCTTATTGGGTGTCTTGCTTAACCGACCCATACGTTTCCATTTAATTCGCTTTCAATCAACTTATATGAAAAGTCTACTAATTCTCACATTGGTGTTCGGTTTATCAGCTTGCAAGAATAATCCACAAAAACCCAAAACAGGCCTGGAAGGAAAATCGATACCATCCTTTAGCCTCCTCCTGAGCGATAGCACTACCAGGCTTAATACAGCCAATATCCCTTCCGGTCAGCCAGTGGTTTTATTCTTTTTCGGTCCCTATTGCCCTTATTCCCGTGCTGAGATGGCTGATATCGTTACCAATATGAAGCAGCTAAAAAATATTCGCTTTTATGCTTTCACCAATGCTCAATTCCCCGACATGAAAGCTTTTGCCAATTATTTCAAATTACAAAACTACAGTAATGTAGTCACAGGTATTGATTACACTAATTTTTTCGCGGATTATTTCAAAGCACCTGGAGTACCCTATCTGGCCTTTTACGACGCCCAAAAAAGGTTAAAAGAAGTTCATATAGGACAGGTGGATATCAGTGAAATTAAGCAACTAGCATTACAATAGAGGTTTGTGTCAATTTAACTAACCAAAGTTTAGCTTTTTGATTTTAAAAAGCGCCAATGTATGAAAAAAGCAAAAATTATGTTGATGGCTATTGTCGTAATAGGGACCGTAGGGGGAGCTTTAGCATTTAAAGCGGGTAAATTCACTTACCCCAATCTCTATAGTTGTGCGACCACAACTTCTACCAACACGATGAAATTTTGCATTTTGGCAGGTTTTAACAATGTTATTGGGGATCCGGCCAATGCCAACCTTCTTTTTTTAACGCCGACTAACATTCACACTGGGACGCCCGCCTGCACGACCACATGGATAGAAGGGGTTCATGGAGTTGTGCTCGGCTGCTATGATCATCCAACCGCTGCGTTTGTTAACCAATAAGTTTGCGCAAAATAGCCTGAATGTCCCGATCAAACAAACAGGCTGGCTGATTCCTTTTGCTGGCGAGCAATAAGGATAAGCATGTCGATTCTTGAAGGGCTATTGATGCATCATAGCCTTCAGGTTCATTGACAAAGCCATTACTTGTATTTACAAGGATTGGCGTATGGGGTCGCCGAAAACCATTAACAGAGTAGGCATAATTATTTCAAACAAAGTTTAGCTTTTTGATTCTAAAAAGCACTTCATTTATGAAAAAAGCAAAAATTATGTTGATGGGTATTGCTGTAGTAGCTCTGGTAGGCGGAGCGCTCGCTTTTAAAGCGGCTAAATTTAATGATCCTAATCTTTTAACCTGTGCTACTACCAGCATCACAAATCCAGTGAAATATTGCATATTGGGAAAGGCAAACTCCGTGACTGGGACAGCTACTACTGACCCTGCCCTGCTTTTTACAACTGCCACAACCCGCACGGGAACGACCGCGCTTTGTACTACAATAATCGGAGGTGTAACGGTTGGTTGTTATGACCATCCCTCTACGGCATTTGTCAACCCATAAGCTAACACATCTTGTTAGGAAGGTAGATCACTAGATAAAAAGCTGTCTATTCTTAGTAAAGACATAGACAGCTTTTTATTTAGTCAGCTAATTACCAGGTAGGCTTACCTCTTTTCATTTTCTCAAAATTCTCTTGAATTTCCTTATCCAGAATTCCAAGTTTAGCGGCTTTCTCTTCAACCGCAATTCCTTTTTTTGCATCGCCGAGCTTATATAAGATATTGGCATAGGTATCGAGCACTTGCGGCCAATTCGGATTATTAACCAAAATTGTCTGTGTCCATAATAAGGCGGCCTCCAATTCTTCCTTGTTATCGCTATGCTGGAATATCGTCCATGCATATTTTGCTTTGTCGAAGTCCTGAATTGTTGATCCATAGTTATTAACTAATGCTACAATGTTCCGAGTAAGCTCTGGCCAATTTTGTTTCCATTGATACCAGCGGGCTTTTGCATTGGCAATTGTCCGGTCGGAAAATGTGGAAGTATATTTTTCACTAATTCCCAAAGCCATGGATTCCCAATTAGGGCTATCCAAATCCGACTTAACTGCAGCGCCCATGACAGGGTCGATATCTTCCTTAGCTATTATATAATCAATATATCTTTCTACATAATTCGAGTCCTTCATAATATGATCAATTTCATTTATGTTCCGATAAAGGAAAGGAAATCCCGGATCGTTGGAATTCATAGTGAAAGCCATGATAAATTCAATAGTTGAAGGCTGAAACTGTTTGTCGTTTCCAGTAGTAAGTAAAACCGAGACATAACTCCTTCCAATTCTCCTTGAAATAGTTGTATCACCCAGCAATTCTGCAATCATAGACAGGTACATACAAGAAGAATCTACTTTATTTTTTTCGTACCTTTCAAGCAAAGTATAATATTGCCTTTGGGGGTTTAATGCATTCTTGCCAAGCTGGAGAAAATCATCCAGAGGTGTGAATCCGAGACTTCGATGTACTAATTTCCCTTCAGGTGAAAAGAACAGAAAGCTTGGGAAAGTTGTAATAGAATAACGATGTGAAAGATAGCTGGCATCCCCATAGCGTTCTTCAACCTCTTTACTATCGTTTTTTGAAGTATCCAGCTGCAACTTAATAGAAATAAAATGATCATTATAAAAAGCACCAATTGTATCTTGATTATACACCTCATTATCCATGTGCTTACAAGGCCCGCACCAACTGGCATAACAATCTACAAAAATATATTTTTTCTCTGCTTTAGCTTTTTTTAATACTTCCCTCCAATTTAACTGTTGAAATTGAATTCCCTTTTCCTGCGCAATACCCAATAAAGGGAAGATAAGCATAAGTATCCCTACTGTAATAGAACCTCTTTTCATTACGTACATTTTTAATTGTTTAGTCATGATAACCACTTCTTAATCCTACGTGCACATGATGCTAGCCGCCTCTTAACCCTGCTTGCACATGAAAATAGCCACCTTATAATCCTAAAAGCATATTCGATGAAAGCACAAACAGTTACTACCGCCACCATAAAATTTAAAATTTCCATAATTATTAATTGTATACCCAAGTGAGTCACAATTAATATACCACAACATGCTGATTTGCAGCAACTTACAATTTTTGTCAGGTGCGGCCTGACAACTCATGCCCATCAAACCTGACGGAAAGTCTTAAACTATTTCAGTAAATAAAGAACTGTTGTTGTTCGTAACAGCTAATACCCGGGGTTTTGACTAAGATTCGCATCCAGTTTGATTTCACCCAATGGGATGGGATAAAGCTGTGCTGTTGTCTTCCACACGCCTCCTTTTAAGGGTGTTACAGTACTCATGACGTTATCTATATTGCCCGATCTTTTAAGATCCATCCAGCGATGACCATATTCAGTAAATAATTCAAGGCGTCTTTGCTTGTTTATAGCCTTTAAGATATCTTGTTGATTTAAGCCGGATATGGCAGGTATCCCTGCTCTGGTTCGGATTACATTCAGATCATTCATTGCCCCGTCTAAATTACCCCCTTGCGCTCTTGCCTCTGCTCGAATTAAATATTGTTCCGCCAACCTAAAAACCGCTGGATATTCTTCTGGCGGCAGTCCAGTATAAAATTGCTTATATTTGAAGGGGAAATAATAGACAATGCCATTCATTGCTATACTGTCTATCCAATGTTTTCGTCTTAGATCGACAGTGTCAAATTGATGTACCAGGGAATCACTCAGGATAAAAGGGGTATATGCGCTTGGACCACCAAAAACCGAAAGTAGGAAGATCGAGCCATCCCGAGTGTTAAATCCATTATTGGGCATCTCCAATTGCCAAATAGCTTCCGAGTTGTTTGCTAAAGAGACACTATCCAGGTCGCTAACCAATTGATAGAAATTGCCATTATTGATAACTGTAGTTGCCTCCATTTCAGCACTATCATAGACGCCAGTATATAAATAAACCCTGGCAAGCAAGGACTGGGCGGTGAATCGGTTGGGCCTCTTTCTTTCTGTGGTCATTGCTCCCGCAGGTGTTAAATAGTTATCCGTCAACAATTGTTTTGCTTTCCCAAGATCGGTTATGATTTGACGATATACTATTGCTTGTGCGCTTCGGGCCGCTCCTTCATTTGACTTATAGCTTGCACTGGTGATCAGGGGCACATCACCAAAAAAATTAACGAGATAAAAATAGCAAAAAGCCCTGACAAATGTTGCTTCACCCAGCAGTTGCTGCTTTGAAGTAGAGGACATAGTAGTCGAGGAAGAAATTCCTTCAATCGCAGAATTAGCCTGGTAGATACTACTGTAAAGGTCATTCCAAATAGGCGATTCCGACTCCTTAATTAGCGAGTTCGAATAGACTAATGAAAGCAATTCATCAGTAGGAGAAGGATAGAGGGAAAATTCGTCCGCTGACAACCCGGCCAGCGCAGAAATACCCCTCCCCCCCCCTCCGATCACATTAGCTGTCATCTGGCTATATATGCCACTTACTGCAGAAGCGGCCGTAGCATCTGTGGCATATACCGATGCATTGACTAAATTACTACTGGGGGGATTCACCGATACTATATGGGCACAACCTAAACTAGCGATAAGGAGCGACAATGTCGCTATCCTATTTAAAACAAAACTATTTTCCATACCAGTGATTATTTAAAATGAGAAATTAACACCACCTGTCAAAACACGTAAGGGAGGAAGAGCAGTAATACTCTGATTTTCAGGGTCCATTCCCTTATAAGGTGTTATTGTTAATAGATTTTGGGCATGAAAGAATACCCTGCAATTCTCCACATGTATTTTCTTAAGCAATGGATCGGGCAATTGGTAGGAAAGAGATACATTACTCAGTCTTAAAAAAGAAACATCGGAATAATTGTAATCACTTCCTTTGGCATACTGGTAAGCAGTTGCAGTTGAAGAAGAAAAATTTCGCGAAAACATTTCCTGACTTGCTTGATCTCCGGGAGCTTTCCAGCGATCCAAGACGGCTGCCGGATAATTACTTAGATGTCCTGGCGATGAGGGTAGCTGCAATAAGTAATTTCCACCAAACTTTTTTCGGAATTGGAAGAAAACATCTAGTTGCCAGCCTTTAAAACTAAAACTATTCTGAAAGCCGCCATACCACTTAGGAGCAAAATCCTTCATTGTTACCACGTCATCAGGGTAAGATGGATTAAAGGGATCTTTTTTTGATTGGAATTTGTAAATGCCAGTAGCAGGATCGACACCAGTTAGATGATACATTTTAGTTGCAGTTATCGGCTTACCAATGACAAGAGCATCTTTGTAAGTACTTTCTTCCAGTCCAGGGAAAGCTGCCAGGGAATTATAGGGAATAGTCAAATTTATGGAACTGGTCCAACTAAATTTCTTTGACTTTATAAGGTTGGCAGTAAATGAGAACTCCCATCCGTAATTTAATACAGTTGCAGGAAAATTACTGGTTACAGAAGAAAAACCCGTCAAAATAGGCAGGGGTGTAGCCAGTAACTGATTATTGCTATGGTTACGATAGTAACCGACGTTTACAAGGATTCGATCCTGTAAAAATCCCAGATTCAGACCCACCTCCATCTTTTTGGTTTCCTCCCATTGCAGATTTGGATTGCTAAATCCTATTGGATATAGAGCTGTAGTACCCTGGTACGGATAATTTGTAGTACCAAAAAGTTCATAAAACTGATAACTACCTATTTGATCATTCCCTGTGCTTCCATAACTCATCCATAGCTTGCCAAAGCTAAGTAAAGGGAACTTATCCATAAAGGATTTCTCCTTTGTAAAAATCCATCCAGCGCCTACTGAAGCAAAATTATGAAATTGATTGTTAGGCCCGAAACGGCTACTACCATCTCTTCGCCAATTAAGTGCCAGAATATACCTACTGTCAAAATTGTAATTCAGTCTGCCGAACAAAGCAAAGTACTTGTAGACTTCACTAAAGGCCGAATTAACACGCAAAGTTGGAGCTGCTTGTATGTTCTCAAGCATTGCGTCGCTGGAATAGCCATATCCGTTAAGGACAAATCCCTCACTTGTATTTCGTTGGACAGAAGAACCGAACAATGCCTCTATCTGGTTTAATCCAAACTTTCTCTGGTAATTCACCTGGGGCTCAATGGACCAGCCACGTAAGTTGTTATCAACATATTGAATTGCTCCGGTTGGTTGAAATATTGGATCTTGTGAAGCAATTGGAGAAGTGGAATATGCATTGGTCTGCATGTTGGTATATCCAAATATGCTTTTGAGATTAAACCCTTTTAACAAAGAATAACTTAATGTGGCACTGCTTACCAAATTATTGGTTCGTCCCTGATATTTTCTTTTTAAGACTGCAAATGGATTTCCTGATGGCCATGTCTGATTTGCCCAATTCAGTGAACCATCGTCGTTAAATGGAGTGGGCGCATTGGGTGATAGCTTAATATAACTGGTCATATCAAGTTGCGGAAGGTTGTTGAAATCTGCCATGTAACTAACTAGTGCATTTAGCTTGAGACGCTGATCGGCCGAGGCATTAGTTAGATTAAAATGGGCAGAAACTTTCTGGTCGGCGCCATCGACTGGGAAGACGGTAGATTCATTATGATATCCTGCGCCGACAATAAATTGCGTATTCGAATTCCCGCCCGAAAGATTGGCCTGGATATCATGATAATGGGCTGTACCACCTATCAGTAGCTTCTGCCAATCCGTATACCTGGTACTATCATATGTTAATAGATCGGGTGCGTTATACACGTTCGGTATTACGTTATCATTTTTAAAGGCTTCCCGCCGCATTTCGAGGTACTGCGCGGTATTCAGCCAATGTAACTTCAACGGAGCCTTTGCCCCGCCCTCATTGACATTAATGTCAAGTTTTGTTTTCCCTGCCTTTCCCTTTTTGGTTGTAATGAGTATCGCTCCATTGGCGGCACGGGATCCATAAATGGCGGTAGCGTCGGCGTCCTTGAGAACAGAAATATTATCAATATCAGCTGGATTAATAAAATTCAAAGGATTTCCCCCGGCATTAGGCGCGAGATCTGGGAGCATAAAAGAAGAAATATAAGGTACTCCGTCAATAACATACAAAGGATCCGTTCCGCTCAGAATACTGTTTCTACCTCGTATTAATACCGAAAATGAGCTTCCTGGCATTCCGCTATTTTGGACGATAAACAATCCGGGCACCCGGCCTTCTATAGCGGATAAAACATTGCTTACCGGTTGTTTCTGAATGTCCTCACCCTTGATAATTGTTACATCTCCCGTAGAAAGCCGTTGCGTCGTCGTCCCGTATGCGATCACTTGCGCCTGGTCCAGTTGGTTATTTGCCAAAACTAATTCCACCGAAACCATACTACCCCCATTAACTGGTATTTCTTTCCGCCTGTAACCCGTAAAAGTAATTTCAAGCACAGCCTCAGAGGGTAAATTTTTAAATTCAAATAGCCCTTTTTCATTAGTTAAAGTTGCCCTTTTGCCATTCTTCACCAAAATTGACGCTCCTGATAGTGGCTCTCCCTGTTCGTTTGTGACCCTTCCTTTTACGTCTATGAGATGTCCATCGTTAACTACAGAAGGCTGTTCAACAGAAGATTTTTTCACAATAAATATTGTCTTCCCAGTCTGATAAAAATCTAATTCTTGTCCATTCAAAATCTCATGTAGTGCATCATCCACGGGCAGGTCCTCGATAGCCAGAGTTACCGGCTTAGTATTTTTAATCAGAGCATAGTTAAAAAAAAATGACAGCCCAGTTTGCTTTTCGATGGAGGCAAAAATGGCAGACAAAGGCATATTTTTGCCGTTAAGGCTAACCGTTTGTGAATAGCTGAAGGCGCTGACTTGCATGCAGACACCGATGAGTAGGATTGCAGTCAATTTCATGACTCTAAGCAGTTGAGTGGGTGGGCGCTTCCTGCCAGGGCAAAAGAAGCCTGTTCCCAAAATGGAAATTTCCATGTACCTTTGTTTTGGTGGGGTTTATAACATTGATTCAATAAGGAGTCCGTTTGGGGTAGATCTCGCCGGCTATAACGACAAGTCTATAGCAGCCGGGTACGGAGCAACGTTCCCGGTTTTTTGTACAGTTATCTACCGCCAGCGCGGGCTCAGCCCGGAGGAGAAGAATGATCAAAGGAGAATTGTGAAGACATAGTCGATGGTTTAAGTATTAGCAATAGCAATCTTCTCATTATCATGCAGGAAAAGAAAACCAACATGAGCCCTGCTCTACCTTTTGAGGTCGGTAAAGCAAGGACACAGTTGGGTTTAATGATTAATGGTACTGATGAATAAGATAGGCGAAAGTTTGACAAAGTCTTCAGTATGGCAGAACAATAAGTTTGCGGTCCTCGAGCCGAAAATGGACCTGGTTTTTATCAAGGAATTTTAATAATTCATTCAGAGGCAGTGTGCGGTCGATTTTCCCACCAAACTCCATGTCCGGTACTTTCGCTTCATAAACAACATCTACATCATACCATCTGGCCAACTGGCGCATTACGTTAGCGAAAGAGGCGGCACGACCGAAATAAAAGAATCCGTCTTTCCAACTGACAATCTCCTGTGATGGGATGTTCCTTAAAAGGCTCAGGCTGCCATTTTTATCCAGCAGAGTCTGCTCATCAGGCTTTAGTTGTATAGAAGCATTACCAGCAGTTATCCGGACGGAGCCAGTCAATAGTGTGGTTTGGACAGCCTCTTCTTCAGGGTACGCCATAATATTAAAGCTGGTACCCAAAACCTCTACGTTTTCATTTTTTAATTTTACGATAAAAGGTTTGTCCGCATCTTTGGCTATTTCGAAATACGCCTCGCCAGATAATTCAACAATGCGCTTTTTTCCTTGGAAAGCAGTGGGATAACGAAGACTGGATACATTATTCATCCATACCCGGCTACCATCTGGTAACCTGAGTTGATATTGCCCCGAACGAGGGGTTGTCAGGGTATTATAGGTCATCGCGTCAGTCTTCACCGCATCACCAACAATGTATGCGAGGCTTCCGCTATCGGTCTTAATAAGCCGCGTTTTCCCCTGAATTGCCAAATGACCGTTGCTTGCCTGATCCAGTGCTATTTGTCGTCCATCTGTCAAGGTCAAGATTGCGGTATTACGGCCTGGCATAACCGGGCGACCAGCTTCGGGCAAAGGAATTATTGAACGTCCTTTTGACTTCTGATCCTGATTCAAGCCAATCAACACTACTGCTATCAGCAAGCAGGCCGCTGCTGTCCAACTGGATATTTTAAGAATCCGGATCCTTCGAGGAGTTTGCAAGTAAGATCTCCATTTCTCATATCCTTCCGCTGGATCAGCGTTCATCCACAACTTTATCTCACTTTCCAACGCCTCTTCACTACCTATTTGACTTAAAAAAAACTTGTGTACGCTATTCTCGTTTGCCCAATTCGCCAATTCTTCTGCTTCTTTTTCAGTCTGTTTTCCGGACAATTGCCCGCTGATCAGTGCTACTAGTCGCTTATTAGTCATCCATTAATGCTTATACGTTAAAATACTCAGTTTACCCAATAAATAAAATAACATTTACTTAATTCTATATATTGGTTACGAATTGTGATCAAATTTCTTTCAGACAAACTGCATTTTTTTGGAAAATTGACGACAAATGGCCCTATTTGGCCGCAAAGGCAGGTTTAATCACACTAAAGGAAAAGTAAAACAACCAACATCCAGTCTTTCTTCGAGAGCAGTGTTCGTAGAGTTTTTAATGACCTGGACTTAGTGATATAAACCGCATTTTCAGTGATATTCAGTTTCCGAGCTATTTCCTTCGTGCTCTTACCCTCTAGGTACGACATTCGAAGTATTTCCCCGCCAGGTAGATTTTTCAGTTTTTCATAGACCAAGGTAATCAATTCAGTTTGCACTCTTTCCAGGTCCAAAGGAGACCCTTCCTCTTCTTCGTCCATCGAAATTCTTGTCCATTCGGTTTCAGTGTTTTGTATAACGCGGTCTGAGCGGAGATGGGAAATACAAGCATTACGGGTAACGATATATAAGAAATTTTCTAAATGACGAGGAGTTTCAAATCGCTCCCGTGCATCCCATGCTTTTCGGAAGGATTCGATTACAATGTCTTCTGCATAAGAATCATCCTGGAGTATCTTGCAAGCAAAATAAACAACCGGCCGATAGTAAAGATCGAAGACCTTTCGGAATGCATTCTTGTCACCTTGTTGAATAAGGTGGAACCAATCTTCGCCATCAATAGTTGTTTTCATCCTTGGGTAAACCGGCTCGTCGCAACCGGTTGTCTAAAGGTTGTAAGAGTTTGAAAATCAATAAAAATAGGAAAGGCTAAAATGCCCAGGAAAAGGGTCTAATACAAGGACAAGATACAAAAAAATTGCCTCCACTTTGAAAACAGTTTTATCCGTTTTGAATACAGATTCTGTCCTAATTTAAGCCTGGTTCATAAACCTTATTCTCCTATGCAAGAAAATGAAAGCATTGCCCGAACCAGCGCTACGGGGCTTCCTGTCACTGATGAATTTTCACAATTTCCTTTTCTGGTAGACTTTCTTTGGAAAGACAAAGGCAACAGGGTCTGGTGGATAGTTGGATTGGCAGCTTTCCTCCTGCAGTTCGTCCTCTTTAAATTCCGCTATCCCTTCGCTAACTATATGCCAGACTCTTATTCCTACCTGGAAGCAGCCTACAATAATGTAGATGTTAACACCTGGCCCGTTGCCTATTCTAAATTCCTACGGTTGATCAGCGCGCTTACTCATTCAGATAAGGTCGTCACTGGGCTTCAGTATTTTTTCCTGCAGGGATCGTCCATCTTTTTCCTATTCAGTATACTTTATTTCCTGAAGCCGGCAAGAGGGGTTAAGATCTTCCTGCTCGTTTTCTTTATTTTTAATCCCTTACCACTATACATCGCCAATTATATCTCCGCTGACGCATTGTTCACCGGATTAAGCTTTCTTTGGCTGACTAGTTTGTTGTGGATTATCTTCCAACCTCAGCCATACATAATTATCCTGCAAGCCGTTCTGCTACTTGCCTGTTTCACAGTCCGCTATAATGCTATCTTTTACCCTCTGATATCCCTTCTGGTCTTTATTTTGTCACGTCACTCCTGGAAACTTAAGATCATAGGAATAGTTCTGGGCTTTGGCCTGGTCCTGGTGTCGTTTCTTTATACTAGTCAGAAAATGCAAGACATTACTGGCAAAAGACAGTTTTCCGCATTCGGCGGCTGGCAATTAGCAAATAATGCATTGTATATGTATGAGCACGTGCCCGCAAATGAAAGAGGCCCTATCCCTGTACGTTTTGCCCAACTGGAAACCATGGTCCGCCAACACATGGATACGTTGCAAAGAGTCAAGTTCACCCGTGAGGATACAGTGAGCAGTTTCTTCTATTTATGGAATTCCAGAGGCCCGCTGATCCAATATCTCGTCAGAGAATACCAAAAGGATAGTACTACCTCCTATTTCAAACGCTGGGCCTCAGAAGGGCCTCTGTATACAGATTACGCAATCTACCTCATCCGGAAATTTCCAGTCCCATTTGCTCGCAACTTTCTGTTACCCAATGCAGTCAAGTATGTTGTTCCGCCAACAGAGTTCCTAGGATCTTATAACATGGGAGCTGACAGTGTGGGGCAGTTGGCCAAAGACTGGTTCAAGTACAAAAGCCTGAAAATCCAGGAGCATACCAAAGCAAGAGGCCAAATTATGGCAATAGCCTGGTATCCGGTCTTTTTCGCCGTTGTCAATATCGTGTTTATCTTAGGGCTGCTTAGCATCCTTGTTTTAAAGGCCATCGCCTGGAAGATATACGGAATACCGCAGCTACTTTGCCTGACAGTTGTATTATGGCTATTCAACACCGCCTTTAGCATCTTTGCGTCTCCCGTTGTATTGCGTTATCAGGCGTTTCCTTTGCAACTCTTTTTTTTGCTCTCAACCCTATTAATTTCAAGGGTTTATAATATGGCCATGACAAATGAAAATTCCTCAGGGCAAAGCGTATAATGTAAGGATATTTTCGCAACGATCCGTCCATTTCACAATGAAAATCAAAAGGGCATGAAAGGTTTTACTTTTTGTGCGTAATACCCCTAAAAACTAAGCGTCTCCACAAATAATCCTAAATTATGTTTAGCAGAATTCACTTTTTTTACTATTTATTGCTTGTGTTTTTAGTCAACAGCAACCTAAATGCACAGAAACCAATTCTGGATACTTCAGCATTGAACAATTGGCCGGCAATTGGTGAGTTTTCTGTCAGTATTAGTGACGACGGTAGCCATGTATTATATGCCGTGGATTCAAAAAATGGAGGGTTATTTTTATGGTCTCGAGGTAATGGCAACTCTCAAAAAATTCCAGGCGCCGTCATAGGAGATTTTGCAGCGAACGACCGAAAGTTAGTTTTTTTGACCCGCGATAGTCTAGGATTACTTGAGCTTGGCAGTCGGCAAAGAGAAAATATTGCTCACGCCCTCTCCTTTAAAGTTCCAGAAGAGGGAGACAGAAGATGGGTGGCGTATTTGTTGGCTAACCAAGAAATGGTGTTGTATGATCTCTTGTCGGGAGAAAAAAAGATTTATCCAAAAGTAATAAATTATACCTTCAGCAAGAGTGGGAAGATACTTTTACTTCAAGCAACCGTCGATTCTACCTCGTCAGGAAAAATCACAATTGAATGGCTGGACTTAATTACGAACAAAGTAATTAATATCTGGTCAGGTACAGGGATTGGAAATCTTACGTTTAATAAACAGGAAGATCAGATTGCTTTTATAGCAAAGAACAATAACCAGGAAAGCGAAACTAATAAGATCTGGTATTACAAGACCGGCATGGATAGCGCGGCAATATTGGTAGATGCACATACTTCAGGGATGGAGAATGGGTTTATCATTGCAGATAATGCGCTACAGTTTAGCCCGGATAGCCGGCAGGTCTTTTTCAGCCTGCATCGGACGCCTAATTTGGAAAAACAGGAGCGGGAAACTGTTGCGGTAGACGTTTGGAATTACCAGGACGATTTCCTGCAACCAGCACAATTGGACAGGGAGGCCTTTATAAATCAGCCATTTCAGGCTGTTGTCGAAGTAGAAAAACAACACGTACTTCAGCTGGAACAGAAAAGAGATGGTCTATTCTGGGGCAGAAAATTAAATGAAGGCGGTGGCTACAATTTTTTTTTAACTGCCATTAATTCAGATACAGCCACAAGCTATTGGCTGGCAAAGAAAAAACCAGACATTTACCTGGTGAATACGCACAACGGAGAAAAGACATGCATTTTTAAGCAATTTCAAGGATGGGACGAAATGCAAGGGTGGGAAATTAACTTTTCTATTGGTGGCAAATACCTATGGTGGTATGATCGGAAAAAAAAAGCTTATTTTACTTATAGCATTGCAGATCGGATTACCCGAAATATCAGCAGTAAAATACCCTTTTCTTTGTATGATGAACTCTGGGATGGCCCCGCTTTTCCCTATCCTTATGGTGCGGCCTTTTGGTTGAAGAATGACGGCGCCCTTTTTGTCTATGATCGATATGATATTTGGCAGCTGGACCCCGAAGGCAAAACTCTCCCGATAAATATTACACATGGTTATGGTAGAAAAAATAAGATCGTTCTTCGTAATGTTTATAAGCAAGGGCGATGGTATAGCGTTCAAGAACCACCTGTCACCTACAATGATACACTTCTGCTTTGTGGATTTAATGAAATAAATAAATACAACGGGTTTTATAAACAGGAGCTGGCTGGTCAGCGCGGGCCCGTCGAATTGATTATGTCGCCTAAGGTCTTTTATTTTTCGGCCAATTTCTCAGGAGTTGATTTTTCTCGGTGGATACTAAAGGCGAAAAAAGCAGATCATTACGTTTTATTCTCAATGAGTACGACAGAATACCCGAATATTCAAGTCACAGCGGATTTCAAAAACTTTGAGGCGGTGAGTGATCTGCAGCCACAAAAAGAATATAATTGGCTAACCTGTGAGCTTCGACGTTGGAAAACCTTTAGCGGAAAAGACGGAGAGGGTTTGCTTTATAAACCTGAGAACTTTGACCCTTCCATTAAATATCCTGTGATACTGTACTTTTATGAACGGCTATCCGCCGGACTGAATAAATTCCCCCAACCGGGGCTAAGTACAGGAAGAATCAATATCCCCTGGTTTGTAAGCCATGGTTATTTGGTCTTCTGTCCTGATATTCATTATAAAGTTGGAGACCCAGGAACTGGCATCTACGATTATGTGGTATCTGCAGCAGAAATGCTCAAACGGTTACCTTGGGTTGAGGGGAAACATATGGCCATCCAGGGGCATAGCTTTGGCGGCTTCGAAGTAAATTACTTGATAACAAGAACTAATATGTTTGCAGCCGCTGCTGAAGCCGCAGGACAATCCGACATGGTAAGTGGCGCAGGAAGTGGGGCATTCGGAGTCACAGCTGGGCATAGCTTTACCGAATTAGGATCCTATCGAATGGGAGTAAGCATATGGCAAAATCCGCAGGCTTATATTCGGAATTCGCCGGTATTTAATGCAGATAAGATCAGCACTCCCTTGTTGATGATGCACAATAAGAAGGACAGTAACGTCCCTTGGTTGCAGGCAGTAGAACTATTTACAGCGCTTCGCCGGTTAGGAAAACAATGCTGGATGCTTCAATACGATGGAGAAGATCATATCACTTATTCGTCCAACCCGCGTTTGGATTATACCGTTCGACTGGAACAGTTCTTCGATCATTTTTTGAAAGGAAAGCCGGCGCCCAAATGGATGACTGATGGGGTTCCTGTTTATTTAAAGGGGATAGAAAGGGGACTGGAATTAACCCGTTGACGTTAATTTGCCTTTTGCTTAGGTAAGCATTCCGTTCGTTACATATTTGAAGCAAGGATGGTGGTCTTTACCTTTGCATCGTGTTGAGTATTGATTGTAAGTAGAAGTGAGGGAGGCAGTTCTTTGACCGAAGGTTATGGGTGGGCAGGCATTTCCTGATTTTTCAATCGTCCTTCTTTCCAATAGGGAGGTAATAAATGGATCAGTTCACTGGCCGGGCAATCGTGGATCCTATCGTATACATCCTTCAGGTATTCATAGGGGTCAATATTATTAAGCTTACAAGTTTCCAGCAACGAATAAAACAAGGCAGCTCGCTCTGCTCCATGTTCATTTCCTGCGAACAAGGAGTTCTTTCTAAAGATCGTGATAGGTCGGATTGCATTCTCGGTGCTATTGGTATCCAGATCGATCTTCCCGTCTTCAAAAAAGCGCTGTAATTTATCCCACCGATTGAGCGCGTAATTAACAGCCCCGGCGATGGGACTATCCGGTGGCAGGTTCCGCTGTTTCTGGTCGTCCAGCCATTGCTTTATCTTATCGACGAACGGTTTGGTATATTTTAGCCGCATGGCCAGCCTTTGTTCATCGGAGAGTCCTTGCGTACGAGCTTGTTTCTCCAGTTTGTAAATGATACCAAACCAGGTCAATACTTCCTGAACCAGTTCCCGGTGCTGCCTTTGGGCCGCCTTAAATCCACGCCGGATATGGATCAGACAGGCCGTTAGCCGAACGAACTCGTTATCTCCAAATGCCGTTACATAGGCGGCGTACCCATCCGTTTGCAAATCTCCTTTAAAATCTTTCAATATCTCCATGGGCACCTGGTGGCCTCTGCCCGGTGCGAACTCGAAAAGGATCATTTTTAATTGAGGGGCTTCAAAAACCCAGAGCCATCCCCGGGAGGCCTTCCCTTTACCAACATCATTGACATATAGGAGGGTCGTTTCATCCGCCTTGATGTAATCGGCCTGTTGGATCAGCTTCTTTAGGAGTTTTAGCACTCGCCTGAGCTTGTGATAGCAGATCTGCTCCCAATGGTTGACCGTGGAGGGAGCAAAGGAAAAACCAAGCGTGCGTTCAAAACGCTGCCCCTGCCGATGGTAGGGCATCCCATATACAAAACGTTCCGTCTGCATATGGGCGACCAGGGCATTGCTGGCCTGCCCTCTTTCAATGATGCGGGGCGCTACCGGCGGGGTGATGATCTTGCCGGAACCGTCCGTGCGGATGTACTGGATATGCTCGTCCACCCGTTTGACGATCTTGCCGGGTTCAAAGTCATAATAGACCGTCACTTTCTTACCCATTACCTTCAGACCCGTTTTATCGCCGGTATAGTCGACGACAGTCTTTACCGTTTCCAGGTGCCGGGCAAAAGGCCTTCTTTTTATCTTTTGAGGGGAACTGCGCTTGTTATGCCTGTTAGTGAAGTTGTCTGATGATGGCTGGCGGTCGCTTTGTTCCTGAACAATGGCGGCTACCACCTCACTGTCAAAATCCGCTCCCGGCGTTTGTTGTATCGCAGCCTGGGTATCGCCAGCGGAGGGGATAAACTTTTCACTCCGTTTGCCAAAAAGTATATCGCGCAACTGATCCAGTTGCCATCCCTTGCGCAATCCTTCTTCCATCTGCTCAGAGACCCGGGCCAGCTCTTCTTGCAGGGTAGCGATAAGGTGATCTTTAGCCGTCAGCTTTTTGTCTTTTTCTTCAACCTGCTGGGTTAAACTTTCATTTTTTGTTGTAAGTTCGTAGGTGACCCGTCCGTAAACGTTCCTTTCCTGAGCAAGGGCTTTCTCCAGTTCAGCCTGTTTGCTTTTCAGGGAAGCAATCTCTTTGATCGCATCAGGGAGGCTATAAATAATGACAGGCTTCACTGACGCAAATATACAAACGTTAATGTATAGGCCAATTAAATATATAAACTTTTACTCCTCAATTCTAAGAAACCGATTCGGTTAGAGCCCTGTATCGCCGGCGATACCGGACCTCTACCCCCTCCATGATCATTACTAAGTCCTTTTTGTCTATTTCCATATGCCGGGTAGAAGGGTTAAACACCGGCATGCCAAAAGTTCCACGGGACAGGCGCTTGTAATACATGGCAAATCCATCCCCGTCCCATAGCAGTTATGCAAATTAATTGATTATGTAAACAATAACCTTTTTAGCGAGTATTACTATTAGCTAAAGATTGGATTATTGTTTACATAATCGATACCTCTTGCTATTTAAACGCTTTAAGCCATTCCAGTAATTTAGCATCCTTTAACCAACGGGGTTCCTTTCTGTTTTGAACAATATTCTGACTTGCCTTTTCAATCGCTTCTCTTTTTAATTTAGCATCGGCCCTTGCATATATTTCTGTTGTCGTAATTGAAGCATGACCGAGAAAATCACGTATATATACAAGATTAACGCCCGCCTGCAGAAGATGCATAGCCTTCGAGTGTCTAAAAATGTGTGGTGTTACCGTTGTGGGGTACCACGATGGTTGTAATTCTTTAGCCCTATCTGCATATTTCTTTACTATTCTGGAGATTCCCATTCGAGTTAATTTATCCATACGCCCGTTTTCAAATAAGGGATATGATGATGAGGATTGCTCTGTAAGACTATGGGATTTCATGTACTCGCTAAGAAGTTTTGTTTGACTTTCCATTAATGGAACAATTCGACCTTTATTCCCTTTTCCAATAAGCTTGATGACAGGCAAAAGTGTGACGTAAGTCATGCACTCTCGGTCCAGCACCTCTTCCACCATGGGCAATGTTGATTTGCCATAATATTTGACGAAAAAAGCCATAGGCTGCAGCATTGGTGCATTTACTTTGATCTTTTTTAATAAAAAACAATTCTGACGTAATGGGTCTGGTAACAAACCATTTCCGCTGTTCTCTATAAGTTCTGCATATATCTGCTAATGTTTTTGATATTGGTACTATTCTTTCACATCCATTTTTACTTTCCCTGATTCTTACATATTTATTATATAGATCAACATCCTTGCTTTTTAAACTAAGCGCTTCCCCTAGTCGGAGCCCAGTTGCATACAGTACCTTAAACAAGGTTGGCATTATAAAGTATGACGCATTGTAATTAGTCTGGAATGGCTTAAATTGATCACAGGCTGTAAAAAAAATCTCTATTTGTTTTTTAGAAAAAATATAAGGAGTGAAAGAACTACTGAATTTTGGCAGTTCAGGGATATAGCATGGAATACCAATACTCGTTAGATATTGGGCGAACTGACGTAGATATACAACTCTGTTATATCTGTTGGAGGAAGATTCATCAGGCCGCTTGTTGCACCATGCATTCATTAGGTTTTTACTTATTCCGGGTAATTCTTTCATTTCATTTGCCATTCGCTCGAACTGTAATAATGTGCAAATACCACTTTTCATTTCAACACCGACACTGTTCTTAAGAGCCACATACTGATTGATATATTCCCTAAAGGATTTTATACTTCTCATTTTATTTTAGTTTTAATAGTTGGACGATTAATATTTTTAGATATCTCAAGAGCGCATTGCCTTAAAGATGTTATATCAACCTTGAGGTAACACATGGTGCTTTGGGAACTTGAGTGTCCTAATATCTCCGAGATAACTGGCAACGCCGTTTTCTTCTGCAGAAGATTCGTCGCGAGGCTATGACGTAAAGCATGCGGTCCATGATGTCGCTCATCAAATTTGATTCCTGCACGAAGAAGATACTTTTTCAGAAAACTGTTAAAATTGGATAGATTCATTTCGCTGCACGGATTCTTATGACATAAGAAAATGTAGGGTAATTCGGATTGGGGTCGCCCATGTTTTAGATAATCTATAATTGCCTCACCTACCTGAGGCAATAAAGGAAGTTCCAATCTTTGTTTTGTTTTCTTTTGCTCCAGGACGATTAGTTCCTTTTCCCAGGATAGCTCAGTAAACTTTAACCTAATTATATCAGAGGATCGTAAACCTAATTTGGCGGCCAACAATACCATTGCATAGTCTGTCTCGTCCTGAAAAAACCTTACACTTTTTGTTTGTAATACTTTTTAAATCTTGACATGCTTTTTGTCGTATTCCTGGAAGTCGCTTTACGCATCAATTTGGCTAATCCTGGTTTTCACTTTGCAAGTATAGGACAATTCCCAAAGACCTACACCTGTTCATTCGTTTATACCTCCTTTTTTTTATAAATTTTGCGATAGGTTTTCCACCGCTTTGGCAATAGGCCTTCCCTGGAATGGGCTTGTTCCGGTGTCAAATAGTCAATGCTGGCATGGGGCCGGAGCTCATTGTATTTCCGGATTACCTGAACAATATGTCGCTTCGCTTCGGCATGATCACGGTACATCCGAATTGGGAGAAAGTCGTTCTTAATCGTTCCGTTAACTCGTTCGGCCACAGCATTGTCATATGGACTTCCGTTCTGAGTCATGCTGATAGCGATACCTTCACGGCGTAGGATCTCGACGTATTGCTCGCAACAGTATTGCACCCCACGGTCGGAATGGTGCGTCAAAATAAACGGATTTCGCCTGGTCCTGCTTCCAATTGCCATATCTAGCGCTTCTATTGGCCCATCAGCTTCGAGTGTTTCATATAGGCTATAGCCGACAATTTTACGTGAGTAGGCATCGGTTATAAGGCTGAGATAGCTGAAGCCAGTTAGGGTTCTCACATAAGTGATGTCACTAACCCAGAGGATCTCAGAACAACTGGGTTCCATCCCGATGATCAGATTAGGGTATTTTTTGAGCCAATGGCAGGAGTTAGTGGTTTTGACCATTCCTCGTCGCCGTCGCATTAACAATCCATGGAATCGAAGCAGATCAAAGAGCTTATCTCGCCCCATTTTAATACCGTGTTTATCAAGTTCGTCTGACAACATCACCTGCAATTTGCGGGTTCCGAGCATGGGAATGTTCGACCGAAGATCCTTGACCAAGGTTAGCACGATCATGTGTGCAATGGTTGTTTTTTTAGAATGATTATCAGCCTCATAATAAGCTTGTCGGGATACACCAAACAGTCCACAGAGAGTCGTTAAACTCACCTTGGGATAAGTTTTTCTCATTTGCTTGACTGTTTGGTGCCAACTTTTTTTCTTATCTTAATTTTGAGCTGTTTCTCGGCCACTTCTATAACAGTTTCAAGTGCCGCCACCTTCAGCTTGGCAGTAGCCAGAGCCCTTTCAAGCTCCCGAATTTTTTTGGATTGTGATCGATCCTCGAACCGTTTGGGGTCAGGCATGGAATGGGTTTCTCCTGGAGACAACATACGGTAGGTATATTTATTTAACCAGTTGTAGATCGTCCGGGAACAAAAGCCGTACTTTCGAATGGCTGCATTTGGCTTAATTAAGCCTTCGTGTATTTCCCGGGCAACGTTTGAACCGTCCGGAAAAAAGTTGACAAAAAATAGAGTTGTACGAGAATAGTTTGACCCTCATTATTTTAAATGGCAACTATATACAAATTAGTACAAAATAAATGTAAATGTAAGGCGACCCAAAGATCGCATTACATTTAAAAGGCTGTTCGTATTGAGCCCTCCGCTTTGATAGCAGTTTTATCCGTTTTGAATACGAAGTCTGTCCTAATTTAAGGCTGGTTCATCAACCTTACTTGTCTTAGCCCCCAAAATGACTGGACAGAAGGTTTTACTTTTTGTGTATAATATACCAACAAACTAAGCATTCCACAATTATCTCGAACTATGTGTAGCTTAATTCGCCTAATCCTTCGATTATGCCTTATGCTTTTAGTCAGCAGCAGTCTGTATGCTCAGAAACCAATTCTGGATACATCGGCTTTGGATAATTGGCCAAGGATTGGCGAATCTTCGGTTAGTATGAGTAATGACGGTAACTATGTTTTATATGTGGTGGATTCAAAAAGTGGGGTCAGTCTATTTCTATGGTCCAAAAGCAATGGTAGATCTCAAAAGATCCCAAACGCCATTAGAGCTGATTTTGCAGCGAACAGCAGAAAGGTGGTGTTTATGACCCGTGATAGTATAGGATTACTTGATCTTAACACCGGACAAATGAAGAACATTGCTCATGCCTTGTCATTTTCGGTTCCCGAGGAGGGAAATGGAAGGTGGCTAGCTTATCTGTTGGATAATCAACAGATGGTGCTGTACGATCTTTTGTCGGAAAAAACAGTATCTTATCCAAATGTGGTAAGTTACACCTTCAGTAAGAGCGGAAAGATATTATTGCTTCAAACAGCTGTCGATTCGATTTCTTCAGGGAAAGTTAAACTGGCGTGGATCGATTTAACCGCCAACAGGGTAATTAATATCTGGGCAGGTCCAGAAATTGGAAAATTTACCTTCGATAAGCAAGAACAGCAAGTCGCATTTTTAGCAAGAAATGAAAAACAAGGAGAGGCGGGTAATGAGATTTGGCATTTCCAATCTGGAATGGATACCGCGGTGGTACTGGCAGACGCCCATACACAAGGAATGGAGAACGGGTTTAACATTGGAGGCAATGCATTACAGTTTAGTCCGAATGGGCGGCAAGTTTTTTTTTACCTGCAGCATGACCCTAATTATAAAGGCCAGCATATGGAAGCAGTTGCTGTAGACGTTTGGAACTACCAGGATGAGTTCCTTCAACCCCTCCAGCTGAATAGGGAGGGCTATCTTAATCAACTATTTAAAGCTGTCATCGACACAAGGACTCACCAGGTGCTTCAGTTGGAGCAAGATAGGGATGGCTTATTTTGGGGCACAAAATTAAATGAAGGGGGTGGGGACAATTTTTATTTGACAGCAATCAATACAACCCTAAGCGAAAGTTATTGGCTGGCAAAGAAAAAGCCAGATATTTACTTGGTTAATACGCACAACGGGGAAAGAACATGTATTTTTAAGCAATTTCGGGGATGGGATCAATTTCAAGGGTGGGAAATCAATTTTTCTACAGAGGGAAAATACCTATGGTGGTTCGATCGGGAAAAAAAAGCCTATTATACCTATAGCATTGCGAACGGGATTATCCGTAATATCAGCAGTAAGATACCTTCCCCTCCATATGATGAACTCTGGGATGCCCCTGGTCATCCCTCTTCTTATGGGCCAGCTTTTTGGTTAAAAGATGACGGAGCACTGTTTATTTATGACCGATATGATATTTGGCGGTTAGACCCCGAAGCCAAAATTCCCCCGATAAATATTACACGTGGGTATGGTAGAAAACATAAGATTGTCTTACGTTTTGTGTATAAAAATGGGAAAGGGTATACTTCGCAGGAGCCACCCGTCGCCTACAATGATACAATTCTCCTTTGCGGGTTCAATGAAACAAACAAAAACAACGGGTTCTTTAAACTGGGTTTAGCCAATCAGGACGGACCTGTCGAATTAATCATGACGCCCAGAACATTTTATTTTTCGGCCAATTTTTCAGGAGTCGATTTTCCTCGGTGGGTACTTAAGGCCAAACATGCGAATAGTTATGTGTTGTTGGCAATGAGCGCTACGGAGTATCCTAATCTTCAATTTACACAGGATTTTAAAAACTTTGAGCCGGTCAGTGACCTGCAGCCTCAGCGAGCGTACAATTGGCTGACTTGCGAACTTCTTCATTGGAAAACCTTTAACAGCAAAGAAGGCGAAGGCTTGCTTTATAAGCCGGAGAACTTTGACCCCTCCATTAAATATCCCGTGATACTGCACTTTTATGAACAGCTATCCGCCGGACTGCATAAATTCCCCCAACCGGGGCTAAGTACAGGAAGAATCAATATTCCCTGGTTTGTGAGCCATGGCTACCTGGTTTTCTGTCCGGATATTCATTATTCGGTAGGTGATCCCGGTGCCAGCATCTATGATTATGTGGTATCTGCAGCGGAAATGCTAAGCCGGCTACCTTGGGTAGATGCCAAACACATGGCCATCCAAGGACATAGCTTTGGCGGTTTCGAAGTAAATTACCTTGTAACAAGAACAAATCTGTTTGCCGCCGCTGCTGAAGCTGCTGGACCAGCAGACTTAGTAAGTAGTGCAGGAAATGTGTTTATGGACATGGCAGATGGGCATGGCTGGGTGGAAATGGGGCAAGACCGGATGAAGGCAAGTTTATGGCAGAATCCGAAAGCATATATCCGAAACTCTCCGGTTTTTGGTGCAGATAAGGTAACTACTCCCTTATTGATAATGCATAATAAAAACGATGGTACCGTTCCTTGGTCACAGGCCGTGGAGTTTTTTACTGCTCTTCACTGGTTAGGGAAAAAGTGTTGGATGCTGCAATACGATGGAGAAAACCACATCACTTTGACGTCCGAGGCAAGTTTGGATTATACCCTGCGGCTGGAACAGTTCTTTGATCATTTTTTGAAAGGGAAAGCCGCCCCTAAATGGATGTCTAAAGGAATTCCAGCCCATTTAAAGGGCATAGAAAGAGGGCTGGAATTAACCCGTTGACGTTAAAGCTGTCCCGTCCGGAAAAAAGGAAAAGCATGAGATGCCTAATCGTAATAAAGAAACAAAATCATAAGCTGTCTATTGGAAACAAAAAATATTCAGCTTATGATTCATTCTTTGATAGACAACATTTGTTGAAAGCTACTGATTTATAAATGCTGCAGCAGGATGATCATAACATCCAACCGTTTTCGTCTGCCCTCCTACCAAAGTCGTAGTAGTGCAGGCGGGCGTCCCAGCATGAATGCTCGAGGGTGTTATGTAAACCAACACAGGATCAACAAATCCTGCGCCAGTAGTGCTATTGGCCGCTGTCAAAATACAGAATTTTGCCGTAGTGGTGGTCGTAGTAGTTCTACAAGAATAAAGGTTAAGGTCATTGAATTTTACTGCCTTAAAAGCGAGTGCTCCCCCACTCTATGGATTCAAATACACACGTATAGGATGGTCGTAACACCCAAATTTTGAAACCTTCAAAATCGATAGTACAGGCGGCCGTACCAGCATGATGCTATTATACAAGGACGATGTGAAAAATGATGGTCCTCACTGCACGGAAGTTCTACAAGTATAAAGATTGGGATCGTTAAATTTGATTACCTTAAATGCAAACGCCCGCTACAATTCCATTCCAATTAATTACGCCTACTCTTTTATATAATTTTCGACAGCCCCTTCCACTAATCCTAATATCGAAATTTGACCTTGATGATCGTTGGCCCTAGCATGATGTGTTAGCTCACCTGTTCAAATATGCATGAATAGGATGATCATAACAACCATATATTCCAGCTCCGATTATTATGGTGCAATCGGGCAACCCAAGGTGGTTTGTGGTGCAAGTTGTATAAAGCAAGTTAGGGTTAGTAGAAAAAAGTCCGGCAACGGCGTTACAAGTTGTCAAGGTACAAACAATCGGAGCACCTGGACGAACAGTAGTAGCAGCGCAGGTATAAAGGTTAGGATTATCGAATTTAGCTGCTTTAAAAGCGAGCGCTCCCCCTACCAAAGCCACGACAGCAATACCCACCAGCATGGTTTTTGCTTTCTCCATAAATAAAATGCTTTTTTAAAATCAAAAAGTTAAACTTTAATAGTTGACAAATTAATAAGGATATTCTATTCACGTTATAGTACTCTATGGATTCAAATACACGCTTATTGTCCGCCTTAAGCATTTTTAGACACTGCAATAGCCATCACTTACTTTAAAATGATCTATTTATTGAATAAAATAAAATCATAAGCTGCTTACTCGCAACAAAAAACTTACAGCTTATGATTCATTCTTCGATAGACAACATTTGTTGAAGCTACTGATTTATAAATGCTCTAACAGGATGATCATAACATCCATATGCTACACCTCCTATCGTTGTGGTGCAATCGGGCGTCCCAGCATGGAATGAGGTGACAGTTGTAAAAACTAAGACAGGATCAACAAATCCCATCCCTGTGGTGCTATTGGCCGCTGTCGCCAAACAGAATTTTGCAGTACTTGTTGCCGTAGTAGTTCTACAGGAATAAAGGTTAGGATCAGTGAATTTAGCCACTTTAAAAGCGAGCGCTCCGCCTACCAAAACTACTACAGCAATAGCCATCAGCATAATTTTTGCTTTCTTCATAAATAAAATGCTTTTTAAAATCAAAAAGCTAAATTTTAATTGTTTACAAATTAATAAGACATTCTATTCAGGTTATAGTACTCTATGGATTCAAATACACACTTATAGGATGATCGTAACACCCAAATGTCCAACCTCCAAAACCGATAGTGCAAGCAGCTGTACCAGCGTGAAATGTAGTAGTAGTGGTGTAGAGAAGGGCAGGATCAATATGTACTGTTAATCCAGTGATGCTATTATACCAGGACGTTGTGCAAACTGACGGTCCTCCCTGCACGGTAGTTCTACAAGTATACAGATTTGGATCGTTAAATTTTGCTACCTTAAATGCAAGCGCACCTCCTACAATTCCAATTACGACAATTATTGTCAGCATGGTTCTCGCTTTTTTCATACGCTCAGTGCTTTTAGAATTAAAAAGCTAACTTTAGTTGAAATAATTACGCCTACTCTTTTATATGGTTTTCGGCGAACCCAATGGCAGTTTTCTATAGCAATAGTCGCTTGTCTCTTTTACGTGGAGATAAGGAAGAGGATTAAAAAACTTGACATCCATCAGATTAAAACAGATTGGGTGAAGTTGGATTAAGGCTAACCATGGATATTTAGAGGCGATTAAGCGAATTACGTTGTTATAGGGACAAACTCTCATTAGGGATCGGCGATGCGTAGTTGGTGGAGGATTAAACTAAAGTTATTAAAATAAGTATTCTCAAAGAGGATAGATCTGTTTTCAAATGGCTGGCGGCGGCTTTTATATCCTGACCTGCGCAATCCACTTTAAATTCTTTACTTATAATTTTTTAAATACAATCTGAACTAACTTGAATCTGGTCCATCAACCTTATGCAAAAGAAAGCCGTCATAGTTGGCGCCGGTCTTTCTGCTATAAACTATTAACACGTACAGATAACATTCCCATTGCTTTAGAAATCAGGAGAGATCGGAGGCATCTTCCGGACTAGGTAAGAAATACCGAATTTAACGATTTTAAAAGTAAGCGTCCCTTCAATCAAATTTATTACTGCAACAGCCATCACTTACTTTAAGCTGATCTTCTTATTGAATAAAATAAAATCATAAGTTGTCTACTCGAAACCAAAAATATACAGTTTATGATTCATTCTTCGATAGGCAACATTTGTTGAAAGCTACTGATTTATAAATACGTGAACAGGATGATCATAACAACCATAAGTTACACCGTTGATCGTTGTGGTGCAACCGGGCGTCCCAAGGTGGGTTGTGGTGCGAGTTGTAAAAACCAAGGTAGGGTCAACAGTAGCAGCGAGCCCGGTAATGGAGTTAAGAGCTGTCAACCAACAAACTTTCGGAGCGCCTGGAATAGTAGTAGTAGGAGAGCAGGTATAAAGGTTAGGATCATTGAATTTGGCCGCCTTAAAAGCAAGCGCTCCGCCTACCAAAGCTACTACAGCCATACCAGTCAGCATAATTTTTGCTCTTTTCATAAATTAAATGCTTTTTAAAATCAAAAAGCTAAATTTTAATAGTTGACAAATTAATAAGGATGTTCTATTCAGGGTATATTACTCTATGGATTCCAATACGCGCTTATAGGATGCTGGTAACACCCATATATCGAACCTCCCCAAATGATAGTACAGGCAGGCGTACCAAAGAAAAATGTGGTTCTAGTGACATAGAGAAAGTTAGGATCAATATGTACTCCGGTTAATCCAGTGATGCTATTATACAAAGACGTTGTGCAAACTGACGGTCCTCCCTGCACGGTAACCCCACAAGTGTACAGATTGGGAACGTTAAATTTGGCTGCTTTAAATGCAAGCGCACCTCCAACAATTCCAATTACGACAATTGTCGTCAGCATGGTTCTCGCTTTTTTCATACGCTATGTACTTTTTGAATTAAAAAGTTAACTTTAGATGAAATAATTACGCCTACTTTTTTTATATGGTTTTCGGCGAACCCATTGGAAGTTTTATATGGCAATGGTGCCCTGTCTCTTTTACGTGGAGATAAGGCAGAGGATTAAAAAAACTTGACATCCATCAGATTAAAAAAGATGGGTTGAAGATGGATTGAGGCTAACCATGGATATTTAGAGGCTATTAAGCGAATTACGTGTTAAAGGGACAAACTCTCATTAGGGGATCGGCGATGCATAGTTGGTTGAGGATTAGTTTAAAGTTATTAAAATAAGTATAATGAAAGAGGATAGATCTGTTGTCAAATGGCTGGCGTCGGATTTATATCCTAACCTGCGCAATCGCCGGCCGGCCAGGTATGATCCTCTTTGAAAACAATTTTATCCCATTTGAGAACATCCTTCCGATTAAATTGCTAAAGCAATATATTTTTTATTGAGACCATGAAACGTACATTTCTTGTCGATAGCATCTCCTTTTTTTTCATATTCCTGTTTCTCTATACAGCCGCGGCCAAGATAACAGCCATACATGAGTTCAGGGAGCAACTCCTATCATCCCCATTTTTGGGAAATTTTGCCGCCATCATCACCTGGGCGCTTCCCATACTTGAGATCATACTATCCGTTGCCCTTTTTGTCCCTGCCTGGCGGCTAAAAGGGCTTTACGCCACATTTACGCTTATGACCCTTTTTACAGCGTACGTTATAAGTATTTTTCTGATAGATAATCAAATATCCTGTAGCTGTGGGGGAATTGTCGAAGACTTATCTCCTATACAACACATCATCTTTAACAGTGCTTGTATTCTATTATCCGGAATGGCGATCCTGGTTAGCCGCAGAAAAGCCCCAACCCTGCCATTTAAATGGGTAACTAGTACTTTCTCTATATGTTTATTCCTTTTGGTGGGCTGGACCTTATCAACAGCTTTTTTAGCACCACCAACTGCAAAGACAGGTATGGAAGGTAGGCTTCTACCCTCCTTTGATCTCTTACTAGCCGATAGCTCGGCGTATCTGAATACAAGGGATATTCCCACCGGAAAATCCTTTGTTGTCATTGGGTTCTCTCCTTTCTGCACACACTGTCAGGCAGAGACACAGGATATTGTAAAGCACATCGAGCAATTGAAGGATACCCACATTTATTTTGTGACATCTTTTCCCTTCACGGAAATGAGAACCTATTACCGATATTTTAAATTGAATAAATACCCCAATATCATCATGGGCAGGGACACTAGCAACGCATTCCTAAAATATTTCCACTCAAGGGGTGTGCCCTACACTACCGTTTATGATCCTAAAAAAAGGTTGAAACAGGTATTCCCAAGCGAAGCCAATGCGGCCCAACTGATACAGGCCATCGGTGAATAGTTCGCTGCAACTTTTCGATCATGAAAAACTGCTTTCAGTAAACCAATAATATTTGTCTCCTACCCTTTCAAATGCGTATCTTTCCTAAGTCTTACAACAGGAACATCCCATATAATAGGCACTGGTTTGTAGAATACCAATATATAGCCGGTCGGCAGGGCATCTGCAGACATCCTGTTAGGCAGGTTCCCTCCACCGGTTTTATATCCCCCAACAGAACCCATACCTCGTTAAAGCTCCCGGCTTAGCAGCGCTAAAAAACAAACCTATTAATTAACAAGCCCATCGGGCACAAACCTTGTGCTATGAAGTCCCTGCTCCATCGTCTCATCCGCATTGATCATTTAATTGCATTGAAAGCTACCGGCACGCCAGCCGACTGCGCCCGCAAGGTCGGGATCTCCGAACGCAGTTTGTATGACTATTTGAAAATCCTGAAAGAGATGGGCGCTCCCATCAAGTTCTCCCGCGACCGCCGGACTTATTTCTATAAGGAAGAGGGGCGATTCCGCATTTCTTTCATCGCGCGGTATAAAGAACAGTTTCCCGAAGAAATGCTGGCCTGACCTTTTTCGCAAATGCTGACCATTTTGTAAATGTTGGCCGCCTGGCCGAAAAAAAATTTTGGTCATTATTTGGAAGTTCCGAAAATATGCCTACATTTGTAGCGGCTCAATTAAACCGCACTTCTCTTTTCACTGTGTTCTTGCTTATATAGCATGTCCAACCAATTCAAAGGTTCCCGGTCGATCCGTCGATGGCAATAAGTGCCGGCGGGGTGATTAGGGAACCTTTTTTGTTATTGACAGGGCCTTTATCAGGGCCCTGCGATCGGCATTTCCTGTTTTAAATAAATACGTTTATATTATATTATTTGTAATCAACTGATTTCCAAATAAAACATTCAAAATTTGAAGTGTAGACTAATTTTCAACAATGCAATGGTTTATTTTTTATATTACTAATATTATTAGCTTAAATTAGCAGTATTTAAATATTTTCCACATACTAACAACAAGCAGGATATCAACGAACTAAATAAATAGCTTTACCAGATGAAACCGCTACAAAAAAAATATATATTCAGCGGTCATGATTCCTTTCAATGTCGCCAGTTATGGTTAAAGAAAGGATATGACTATGTGCGATCAGGAAAATCGTTTAACGAAGAGGATTCGGTTGTTGTACTGGGGGTGGGAAAGAACATGGTGGCAGCCATTCGGTTTTGGATGAAAGCTTTTGGTTTAATTACGCCGGATGACAGATTGACCGAATTTGCGGACAGGTTATTGGCAGACGACGGTTATGATCCCTATCTAGAAGATGAAGCTAGTCTGTGGTTATTACATTACAAACTGGTAAGCAGCGGGTATTCATCGAGCTATTCTATCGTTTTCAATGAGCTTCGCCGTGAAAAAATTGAATTCACTCGGGACAATTTTATTGCTTATGTCAAACGGAAATCCAATGGCAACAAGTCATTTTCCGTAAGCGAAGGCACCTTGTACGAAGATTTCTCGGTTCTTTCGAAAATGTATGTTGGTGCGGAGGAACAGGCGAAAGACAAGGAAGACTCTTTTTCCGGATTACTAGTGGAGTTGGATCTGGTCAAAACGTTGAGCAGGGAGAAAAATGATTTTTTTGTTATTGAGAATAGCGAAAGACCTGAGATTCCGGATGAGGTAGTTTTGTATGCCATACTGGATAATTCTGATTTTGAGCTTTCCATTGGGTTCAACAGCCTTGAACAGGATTACAATAGTATCGGTTCCATTTTCGCATTGAGCAGATCGGGAATCATCAACAAAATAGAGCATATTACTTCGAAACTCTCCTATGTAGTGTTTAATGACCAGGCGGGGATAAAGGAATTGCAATTTAAAAAGAAACCTTCTGCATTTACTATCTTAGACAAGTACTATGCAAACTAAGTTCACTACCTCGACGAATATTATCCGGGATGGGGCAAGAGATATTAACTACATTTCGACGCCTAACTCCCTTAGGGTCATCAATCAAATCGTCAACGACTTTAAGAAGGGAATCCGATCCTTCAACATCATTGGTTCTTATGGGACGGGCAAATCCTCCTTTCTTTGGGCGATGGAGCAAAGTCTGTTGCGCAAAAAAAAGATCTTCCAGGTCAATCTACTGCCTAACCCTGCCCTCGAGATCATCAACTTCGTTGGCGAGTATAAGTCCTTAAAGGAGGCGGTTGCTGAATATTTCGAGATTCATCAAAAAAAGCAGACCCCCGAAACCATTTTCGCCGAAATTTTCAACCGGTATCATGACCTGGGCAAGAAAAACCCGTTGTTAATCCTGAATATTGATGAATTTGGCAAGTTCCTCGAGTATGCGGCCCAGCATTCCCCGGAAAAGGAATTGTATTTTATTCAGCAGCTGGCAGAATTCGTTAACAACCCGGATCATAACATTGTAATGATAACGACTGCGCATCAAAACTTCGATGCGTATGCATTTGGACTGACCAATTTGCAACGGCAGGAATGGACAAAGGTGAAGGGAAGATTCCGGGAAATTGCGTTTAATGAGCCTGTAGAACAGCTGTTGTTTTTGGCAGCAGAGCATTTGATGAAACCAGGCCATGAGAAGAAACGGCAGGTTGAGATCAAATCTGCCCTGGATATGGCCAAAAAGGCAAAGGCCTTTTCCATCAATCCGGAGTACTCCGCGGAGATCGCAGGTAAAATCTTCCCGCTGGATATCCTAGCCGCCAATGTCTTAACACTTTCCTTGCAGAAATATGGCCAAAATGAACGTTCGTTATTTTCCTTTTTGGAGTCCACCGATCACACGGGTATAGAGAGCTTTGACAAGAAGGAAAATCCTTTTTACAACATCGCCTGTGTGTACGATTACTTGCTTTTTAATTTCTATCCTTTTATTAGTTCGAGGTATAACCCTGATTTTACTACATGGGCCGCTATTAAAGGATCGCTGGAGGCGGTGGAACGATTGTTCGATGGGGGTATTTCCGAGTATTTCAAAATCGTAAAGACCATCGGTCTGCTGAATGTTAATGCGGCAGGAGGAGCCGTTTTGGGAAAGGAATTTATTGTCAACTATGCAAAGATCTGTTTGGGAATTGAACATCCGGAACGATTGATAGATGACTTAACGGACAAAAAAATAATCGTCTATAAGAACTATAGTAAGCGCTACACGCTTGCGGATGCCACCGAACTAGATATTACCTCCGCCTTGATAGAAGCGGGCAACAAAGTCGACGAGATTAATGATATAGCTACCTTGTTGAATCGTTATTATCAATTGCCACCTGTCACCGCGAAAGCTTACTCCTACATCAACGGCACCCCCAGGTTATTTGAATTCAGAATTTCCGAATTCCCCATTAGCGAGGCGCCCCGCAACGAAATCGATGGCTTTATCAATCTCATTTTTAATGAGCGGTTGAGCCTGAATGAGGTGAAAAAAGAATCTGTAGTGCAGGAAGAAGCGATCATTTACGGATTTTATCAGAACTCCAAGACCATCAGGTATCAGTTGTTCGAGATTGAAAAGACTAAGAAGGTGATCGAGGAAAACGGGCATGATCTTATTGCGGTCAAGGAGCTGAATAACATTTTGCTTCATCAAAAAAATCTGCTGAATCATTATATCCTGAATAATCTATATGCCAAAAAATCGGATCTCAAATGGATCTACAAGGGGCAGGAAGTAAAAATTTCCAGTAAAAAAGAGTTCAATCACTGGTTATCGGGAATTTGCCAGGAGACGTATCCAATGACGCCGGTCTTTAAGAACGAGTTGGTCAACCGCCACCGTATCTCCAGCTCTATTCATACGGCCAAGCGGTCTTATTTTCGGGCGCTGGTGGACCATTGGAATAAAGAAGACCTAGGGTTTGATCCGAATAAATTTCCCGCAGAAAAGACCATCTATCTGACCTTGTTAAAGGAAAACGGTGTCAAATTATATTCCGACGATTTTGACCATATGCCGCAGGTGTCTTTTGCCTCATCTTTTAGACCATTATGGGATTATTCCCTTGAATTTCTGGAGAAAACTAAAAAGGGAAAAAGACCGGTAACGGATCTGATCGAACCGTTAACTAGAAAACCCTTTAAATTAAAGCAAGGGGTAATAGACTTTTACATTGCTTCGTTTCTTTTTATCAAACGGGATGATTATGCCCTGTTTGGCGAAAGTGGCTATATCCCCACCATTACGGACGAGGTATTGGAATTGATAGTAAAATACCCCGAAGAATTTGAGATCAAAGCCTTTGATATCGAAGGGGTAAAACTGGATATTTTCAATAGTTATCGTGTTTTCCTGAATCAGCATTCCAAGGAGAAGCTGAAAAACCAGACCTTTATTGAAACCATCAAGCCCTTTCTCACTTTTTACAAAGGGCTCTCGGAATACTCCCGGAACACTAAAAGATTGAAAAAGGAAACCGTTGCCCTGCGTAAGGCAATTGCCAACGCAAAGGACCCGGAAAAATCATTTTTTGAGGATTTTCCCATGGCCTTGGGCTATACGGAAGAAAGTTTGATTCAAAACAAAGAAAATCTGCCCGTTTATATCCTCAAGCTGCAGGATTGTATCCGGGAGCTCCGGACTAGCTACGATCATCTCCTGGATAGACTGGAAGAGTTTATTTTGACCGAATTTGTTGGTGAGCAACTATCAATGGAAGAATACCGGGAAAGGTTTCAGCTGCGGTTTAAAAAGCTAAAGAAACATTTATGTCTTCCGCACCATATAAAATTTATCCAACGGCTGGATTCGAAAATTGAAGATCGAAATGCTTGGCTTAGCTCCATAGCGCAATCGGTGATCGATAAACCGCTGGAGAATATCACTGATGAGGACGAATTGGTGCTTTTTGACAAATTCAAGACATTAATTGCAGAACTGGATAGCCTGACTAATTTGGTAAGAGCGGATGTCGATGAAGAAAAAGAAGAGGTGTTGGGCATTGAAATGAGCTCGTTTGTGGATGGCATTCGAAGAAACCTGATCCGTATCCCGAAAACAAAGTATAAAGAAGCCACGAAGATCGAAGATTCGATCCGAAACCAACTTTCGAATGACAAGGCGGTTAATATCTTGGCATTGGCTAATCTACTTAAAACCCTTTTATAAAACTATCATGGAAAAAGTGCGGCATGTTTTGGGAATTTCTGGTGGTAAAGACAGCGCAGCGCTGGCCATTTATCTAAAGGACCATTATCCAACCCTGGATATTGAATATTATACCGCCGATACGGGAAAGGAATTGGATGAGACATATCGGCTCATCGAGAACTTGGAGATTTATCTCGGGAAAAAGATCGAAAAATTAAAAGCGTTCAAAGATAGTCCCGAGACACCCTTTGACCATAAGCTGAAGACGTTGGGCGGCTTCCTGCCTTCGCAGCGGTTTCGTTGGTGTACCAAGAACTTAAAATTGGATGTTTTCGAAGACTTTGTAGGTACCGGGCCAGTTGTCTCCTATGTAGCCATACGTGGAGATGAAGATAGGGAGGGCTATATCTCCAAGAAAAATAATATCCAGTCGATCTTTCCATTCCGTAGAAATATTTGGAGTGAAGATGTGATTACCAAAGTTTTTGCAAACGGAAGTAGCCCTGCTTTACTGGAATTAAGCGAACAATTGCCCAAAACCAAGTATTCTGGACGTATAAAAGAAATTTTGACCAAGCCGACTTCCTTGAATTTCTCGCGGGATCTAAAAATAAAGCAACTGTTGGACCTCAGCGTAAAAGAATTCAGCCATCTGGTATTTGCGTTTGTCAAAAAAACCAATTATCCCTTATCGTCCGAGTCCAACTTTCCAATTTTGGACAAGGAAGAATTGATAGACCGGGAGGAAGTTTTTAAGATCCTGAAGAGATCAGGTGTCGGTGTTCCTGCCTATTATAACGAGATTCCATTCGAGGTCAACGGAAAACGTTCGACATATTGCAGAAGCCGTTCGGGGTGTTTTTTTTGCTTTTATCAACAGAAAATCGAATGGGTATGGCTGTATGAGCAGCATCCCCAGAAGTTCAAGGAGGCGATGGAATACGAGAAGGATGGGTACACCTGGAATGAGGATGAGTCGTTGGAGCGGTTAATTCAGCCGGAGCGCATCGAAAAAATCAAGGAAGAATATATTGCCAGACGAGAACGCTTGGACCAATCCAAAAAATCTCCCTATCTGGTCGATATCTTGGAAGATGCAGAGGGAGAAGGATGTGCCACCTGCTTCCTGTAAACCTGCCTATGCCGGAAGAAAAAGAAAATATCGACAATACGCTACCATTTAGTGTGGATGCCGGTCTCATTGACAGGTTGGGCCGGGAATTGGTAGGTCGTGCCGAGACTGCCGTTTCCGAACTTATCAAGAATGCCTATGATGCAGATGCCCGGGATGTCTATGTAAATTTCATTAATGCCCAGGAAGGGCCGGGAGGAACATTGGTCATCGACGATGATGGCGAAGGAATGACATTTGATCTATTGCGGGATGGCTTTATGCGAATCTCTTCTGTGGATAAGGTGCACAATCCCATTTCCAGGAAATTCAAACGAAGAAAAGCGGGTCGTAAGGGAATCGGCCGGTTTGCCTGCCAACGACTGGGTAGTAAATTGACGATTATAACCCAGACAGCAGAAGCGACTCAGGCCATAAAACTCACCATCGATTGGAATGCTTACAAAATTGGCACGGACCTGGGCTTGATAGGAAATGCATATGAATATGTAGAAAAGGAAAAGAATGAAGGTACGACCCTATACATCGAAAATTTGCGGGAGTATTGGACGGATGCATTCTTGAGAAAAATATACCGGCATGTGTCGGATCTTTTGCAGCCTGATTATATTTCCGATAGAAGTAAGAATCTGGGTCTGGCTACACAAGCCGATAACACATTCGACGTCAAATTCTATCAGACGAACCGGGGAGAACGACGAACAGTCGCAGATCCGCAATCAATGATCTATGAAAAAGCGCTGGCTGTTATCGAAGGATATGTGGACGAGCAGCACGATGGGTATTGGAAGGTTACCAGCGAGAGTCTTGGGCTTTCTGATGTCCCCGGAGAAGTGGGAAAAATAGATTATTATCCTCTGTTGACAGATGTCCATTTTAAGGCGTATTATTTTATATACGATCGCGACGAATATTATACCAATATCACAAAACAAGAGTTATCTAATGTAAAGCAAATTTCAAATGAACAGGGAGGAATCCGGCTCTACAGGAACGGCTTTAGGGTATTACCTTATGGGGAAGTGGGTAATGACTGGTTAAACATCGATCAGCGTTATGGTAAGCCATCCGGGGCCACTAATATTCCTTTTGGAAACCATAGCTTATTTGGCTTTGTAGAGGTTATTGATGCTGAAGGCAATGTCTTTGAAGAAACGGCCAGCCGAGAAGGCCTGATAGAAAACGCAGCTTACCAGGAATTGATTGATTTCCTATATAAGGCTTTGCAAGCCGCAAGAATTCGACTGGCATTTGCAGTGGAAAAGATAAGAAAAGGAAAGCAAGAAACTCCTCCAGGGGACAATCTCGCCTTGGACTTTGACGAAGTGGAAAAAACGCCTATCCAGAAATTAGATGACCTTGAGAAAAGCTTTAATGAAATCATTGATGCTGGATCAAACGCTGGGGCCGTTGTCCAACATTTACGCCAGGACACCTTCAGGCTGGTCCAGGAGCTTAAGGACGATTTTGCCAACCTTCTGGACGAATTGGGAATGTTGCGGGTATTGGCCGGTCTGGGCCTGACCATTGGCGAATTTACCCATGAAGTGGTGCAATTTTCTCCCTCGCTTTTAGGTGATCTAAGTGTCTTAAGTAATCAGCCTCTGGATGCCGGCGGTCTAACTGCATTAGAAAACCTCAAGCGAACCATCCAGGTCTTTGTGGCCTATACCTCCTATTTTAATGCTACGGTGTCTGCCAACGTTAGCCGGGAGCTAAAGCCACAGGATTTGGACAGGACGACCAGGCAGTTCAAAAGGGTAATTGATGCCGACTTAAAAAAACTAGGTATCGAATTAGAGACGGAATCGTATGGGTATGATCTGCTGACAATACCGATGCATGCTTCAGAGTGGAGCTCCATCCTTTTTAACTTCTATACCAATGCGAAAAAGGCTATCCGCCGGCGTAAGGTGCCTGGTAAAATGAAGATCGTTGTTGGAAAAGAGGGCTCAAAGGTGTATCTTGAGTTTGCCGATAACGGGGATGGTATTCCGGAAAAGAATATGAAAAGGATCTTTGACGCCTTTTTTACGACGTCGTCCCCCATGGGCTTCGATGCCTCGGACGATGAGAAACTGACAGGAACAGGTCTGGGCCTGAAGATCGTAAAGGATATCGTCCAGGCTTATGGGGGGACGGTCGAGATGACCCCGCCAGAATCTGGCTATTCGACCTGTTTTAGGATCGATCTTCCTCTGTATAACCAATCAGAGAACGACTAAGCAAGAAAAAAACCAAAATGTCCTATAAATTTATATATATCGATGATACCAATGATAAAGTGGAACAAGATACGATTCATGGCCTGGAAGCCACCGGGGAAATCAAAATCGATTTCAGTACTCCGGTAGAATGGGAAGCACAAATCAATCAATTAACTGCAGCCCTGCCCGAAGCCAATGGTCTGATCCTGGATCTAAGGCTCAACGACAATGCCAACGAACAAGGCAAGGTGGCTATGTATAGGGGCAGTAGTATCGCTCAGGAGTTACGCACCCTTTCCAAAGAGAACACCATAATAAAAAAAGACTTTCCGATTATTTTGCTGTCGGCTAATGAAAATATGGATAAGTCATTGGATCAAACCGGCGTTGATCTATTTGATAAGATTGTTCGGAAAAGTGATTTGGGAACAGAGGGGAGCGGCATAAGCTATCTCGAATTTAGGGACAGTCTAAAATGGCTATCAGATGGATACAATTATTTGAGTGCCAGCGAAAGGACACTCGCGGCTATCATGAGAATACCAGAAGGTGTGGCCTTGGATGTCCGGTTTGTAGACTATTTTAATGAACTACTAACCAAGCCTGTGCATGTAATAGCCAGGTTCTTGCATAAATCGGTCATCAATCGGCCTGGCTTCCTGATCGATGAAGATTATCTTTCTGCGCGGCTCGGCGTGGATAAGGCTTCGCCCGATTGGCAACCGCTCATTGAGAAATATTTTGCGGGGTTTCAATATCAGGGTGCTTTTTCCAATTATCACAAACGGTGGTGGATGCCACTGGTAGAGAAGTTTTGGGAGGAAAATATTTCGAACGACTGCCCTTTGCGCATAACCAGCGCGGCAAGACGGGTAGAGCTGCTGAAGCAAAAAACCGACTATCAAGCACTTGTACCCCACCAGCGGCAGCCGAAAAGCAAAAGTGATACATTTTGGGTAGCGTGTAAAGTCACCAGGGTGGCCATCGACACTATCGACGGATTTGTCATTCAGGAGAAAGGGACAACTTTTGAATGGCAGGAACGGGAATATATCTGCATAAATGAGGCGCTTCGTCCCACAGCGGATAAAATAGCGATTTCTCCAGTGGAAAAAGCGCGGCTTCAGCAGCTAAAGGAACTATTTGATAAAAATGAGCAAAGGATTAGGAAATAACATTGGCCGGGATATTTGTAAGCTGGCAGACTTGTTAGAAAAACATGGCCTGGCCAGGGACCCCTATCCATTAAATGCTGCTGGGGAAGCTTGCATAAGGCAGGCCACAGAGCAATCCTGGTCTTATAAGGTGCACAAGCTGATCTTTGATGTCCCCCAAGTGCAACGGATGCCCATTGATGCGGTCGATATTTCAGTTTCCTTTTCGCTGAATATTGAAGGCCGCCTAACCAATGGTGATAAAGTGGAAAATCCTTTAAACGAGCTCTTGTTTGAAATAGAAATTGAAGCATGGCGGGAAAATGAAATAGCCGGAACGGTTGATCAATTGTATGCGGCCTGGCATTTGGATAAGCATATCGTCAAGCCGGGAGACCACAAGCCAAAATATTCGCATCCGCTGTATCATATTGCGTTCGGAGGAAATAGGATGGAGGCCTGGGGCCAGGATAGATATGGAAGAACCATAATTTTAAGCGCTCCCCGATTATTATATCCACCCATGGATGCTGTCCTAGGGGTCGATTTCCTCCTGCAAAATTATCTCCACAAGAATGACATTGCCAACCTCCTTCTAGAGTCTGAATATCGTGAACTGCTGCGCAATTCTCAGGAAAGATTGTGGAAGCCGTTTTATACGTCTCTATACTCCCATTGGGATGCTACGATTAATACCGTAGAGGAAAGCTTTGGCCCTTTGCAATTGTTTCCGCTTTACTGCTAGGATTGATACAGCAAATCGATAAAGCAATTGTCGTTATTTTCGAAAAAGGCAGAGTCGTCCTCTAATTTAGCCCGTATCTTGTCTAGCCCCCCATTGGCATATTCTTCTATGAGTTTCCGTAACTGAAGAATGGTGTCTTCGACCTTTTTTTCCTCCTTTTTCTCCAATTCATAAAAGTCGATGTCCGACTTGGCCAATACCCCCATGATAACATATTCAGTCAGATCCTGCGGTTGCCAGGATCGCATCTCGATAAATCCGGTGGTATTGGCATCCGGCCGCAAGGGAAGTCTATAATCAGTCTTCAATCCGAGCAGGGTAGCATAAATATACAGTTCATATTTGGTCGTGAAAAACTTACCCTGCTGCCAGGCAGTCTCCTCGGTAGCGGAACCGGCCTTTCCGCCCTGCACAAGGGTAAATCGGGTGATCATCGCTTCGTGTGCCGTATCATACTCCGGTCTGCGATCTTTTATTCGTTTGAGTAGATCCATGTTATTTCAAGGTTTCGATGGTAGTAGACAAGGTGTTTCGATTAATACGCTCGGATTCGCGAATCGAAGGCGTGATCACATACACCTTTCCAACATTGATTTCCGGGTTATTGAGTAATTCTTCCTGTAATTGCTGGTTTTTGTAGAATTCCTTGCTCATGACAATGCTTTGCTTATAGACCTTACTGATCGTTTTACAAAAGCCGATGGTATAGTCTTCACCAAAAACGGAGGTCGGGGCATCAGTAATCAGGGTGTAAAAATCGACTATACCCGCACTGCTTTTAGCCGATACGATGGCCATGATCGCGGCAAGCTTTACCAGAATAAGATTACTCGTGTTAGACCCCAATAACGGACTGCCCTTTTCATCGATGATTTCGGGCATATAATTTTGGTTAGGAAGTTTTTTCAGTTTTATACGCCCCCGTGCGGATTTATTGCCGGCAGTCATTGCCTCATAGTGGCGATTGGCTTCTGTTTCCAATTGCTGGATCAAGTTGCTAAAAACCCTGTCGCGGGTAGAAAAGGCGATGATCTCGAAGTCACTTAACACCTGCTGTTTCTCCGTAAGCCAAGCCGGGATCTCTGTTTTTACCAGGGATCGTAACTGGTCGTTGACGCCCCTTAGCTCATTTCTAAAGGATTCTAATTTTTGCGAAACCCGGGCAAGCCGATCAACAAAATCTATTATTTTTTCGTTTTGTACATAATACTCCGCGTCAATTTGCTGCGCCTGGTCGGCATTGATGGAAGCGGCGATTAACAAATTCTCTATTTCCTTCTCGGTGTCTTGCAAGGCTTTTGCGGTGGTTTTTATCCTATTCCGCTGGTTGTTAATCTTATTCAGGGTGTCGGCGATGTCCTCGTCTATGTCATCGATCCGATGAGCCAGGGACAAACCATTTTGGTAAAGCCGTTTAAAATCTGTCGAAAAATTCTGTTTATGCGCGGGGGACGTTGCCAGATTGGATTTGTTATCAGACCGGTGGAGCAATGCCGCAATCATATCATAGGGTTCGGTACCTTTTTTAGCTTCCCGATCGCAAACCAAGCATCTTTCCTGGTCAAGCATGCGTTGCAGGTAGATTGGTTCAGGGACATCGATAGGAAGTCGGGGTGTAGCAATATTGGCAGCTATTCGTTGTTGATCATACTGATCGTATCTTTTGCTATAAATTTCTACTAATTCCCGGGTTCCTTTGAGTACCCATTTGTTTCTGAACATCTTCCGATGAAAGGCAATCTGCTCATCGTCAAAAGATTTATTTAACTCTTCTAATTGATCCAAGATATCTTTCTTCTTTTGTTGTAATACCGTTACTTTATGGGCGTCTGCAGATTTATTGGCGAGTAGTTCCCGCTTTTCTTCTGCCCGGGAAAGATTCTCCTTAATTTCAGTTTCTTCCTTTAAATGCCTTTCAATGAGGACTTCGAGGTCATTTCTTTGCTTTTCCAGCTCCTGGCTCCGGACGGCATCATTGCTCAATCTTCTGACCTCCCGGTCATATTCGGTTCTTGCCGTTTTTGAGGCTAATGTAGCGACCGTTTTGATCTCATCGTATCGGGTAATACTGGATAGGACATTAATTGCCCTGGTGAGGGTGTCTTGCTGATTAAAATCGATAATCGATTCCACTTGTTCCCCCTGGAACCATAGGTAAGGTTTTATTTGAGCCGGAAGGATCTTTTCGATAATCTTATCCATTTCTTCCCGGTCGGTGATCATTTTAGCGTTTTGAAAGGGTAGTCCTTTTACTTGAATGGTCAGTTCACTATTTCGGTCTTCTCGCAGGGCTCCGTTCTCTTTCCAGGCAGTAAACTCCCGCCGGAGAATATAGATGGAGTCTTTTTCCAGGTCATGGAATATGATCTTTACCGAAGCGGCGACTTTTCCTTCTTTTGTTTCAAAAATGGCTTTATCGGATACGACTTTAGATCTCACTTCGGAGGTTCCAAGGAACTTTTTTTGTTCCGTTACGAAGATCTGATCATATAGGGCCCAATAAAAGGCATCGTATAATTTTGATTTACCATAGCCATTGTCACCGACGATCACGTTGATACCTTCGGTAAATTTCATAGTTTGTCTACCGGAATAACACATGAAATTTTCGAGCTCGATTTTTTCGATGATCATACTATTTATTAAGATAAGCGTTAATTTTTCTGGATATCACAGATTCCGAATCCTGGTCGACATTGCCGTCGATCGCCATTTTCAGAATCTCCAGGAGTTTAATCCCGGTGTCATCGCTAAACTTCAGTTTTTCCGCTTTGTCATTCGAGAGGATCCGTTTTTCGAAAAGCAAAGGGTCTTTCAAGTAATTCTTATAAATTTCTTCCTTTGTCATAGTGCAAGTTCTTTTTGGATAAGATAGATATTAAGGTTATAATAGCTACAGACCTTGGCGAAAACATCTTCGGTAAAATAGGGGTTTCTGGAAAGAGAGGCAAAATACATCACCCGTTCCAATTCTTTATGCACGAGATTTCGTTCCAATTCATGGGTGCTGGATTCGGTGGATGAGATTTCATATTCGGGCAGAACCACGAGGTCGTGGATGATGGCAAACGGCTTGTCGGGATGTTTTCTCAAGATGCGCCCTCTTCGTTGGATAAATTGTCTTGGGTTACCCGTACTGCTGCAAAAAATAGCGGTTTGGGCGCGAGGGATATCTACACCCTCATCCAGGCATTTCATGGAGACAAGGACTTCGATCAGTCCCTGCTGGAATTGCTGTAGGATCTCATCACGGTCGAGCATCCCGCTAATGAACTGGTTGACTAGTATCTTGTCATCGATCTTGCCAATTTCCCGGGTATATTGGTCGATGATCCTGATATTGTCCTCTTTTGTCTCCTCCCCTGTTTCCTTAATCTCAAAGACTTGCCCTTCAGGAACATATACCAGGGTATATTTCAGGGTGCCGGACTCCGCTAACATCTTTTGCAGGATCCCGAGAGCAAGACTACGTTTATTGGATGCTTTATGGATAATTCTTTTTCTTGCGAGCAATAGTCTTTCATAGGCATCGGCGGCGTCCTTTTTTGCCTTTGCAATATGGTACAAATTAGTCAGTCGTTTGCTGATTTTCGCATATTCTTCCAATTCGTCAGGAGTGAGGGTGACGATATGGGGATAATAATAATACGAACAAAGTATTTCTTCCTTTATAGCTTTTTCCATGGGAAACGCGAACGTATAGGGTTCTTTGTCCTGGAAAAATCGTTCCATTTCGGCTGTTCCGGCAGGATCATACACTCGTTTCGGGGTGGCGGACAGCCCGATCCGCTTTTCGAGCTGGAAGCCTTTTAGACAACGAAGCACCTGTGGCGAGGCAAGATTATGTCCTTCGTCGGCGATCAGAATGGTATCTTTGGGTAGATTGTGGATCAGGGATTGAACGTTTTTCTTGACGAAGGACGTATAAGTGCTGATCAGGATAAAGGAAATGGGAATATGTCTTGCCGTTGAGATCAGAGTAGTGATCTCGTTAGCCCATTTCTCTTTAGAGGAAATTTTATATACCTCCTGAAAATGGAATGAAGCCACCTCTCTAGCCCACTGCTCTACCAGGGTGATAGTAGGGACCAGGATGAGGGCTCGGTAGGTATGGGTAGGACTTTGGGTATATTCGTTCAATACACAATTAAGAGCGGTAATGGTCTTGCCTGTACCGGTGGCCATAGCAAAAATCCCTTTGTAACGATTTTTAGTCCAGTTTTGATAAGCCGTGATTTGATATTCCCGGGGGCCATACTCATACGGGAATATTGGTCCATCAAATATTTCTTCAACTTTTCTCATATCCTTTTCGATAATCATTCTATGCCTCGCAATCCTATACAACTTTGGTGGACCCAGTCTGTGGGGACAGGACAAATGCGCTCCATATTGTAAATTACCCTTTATCATGTACATTTTAAAATATGTATAGAAAAGATTATAAAGTATTGATAATAGGCTTTTTATACCTAAATATTTTCCTCAAATCCTTTCTTAGCTGGTTTGAAAATATTATAATTGACAGGGTTCTTATCTAACCCCCTGCAACTTCGCAATATAGTATTGCAAATAGATCAGCATATCATAATCATCCTCCAGCGTCGTATCATTATCAAAATACCATCCCGGCTTTAACGTTTTCGCCGCCTTTGCACTATGAAATGTTTCGATCCACGTCTGTTTACCACAGTCAAATGCAATTTCCCCAGGGTCATGCCACCTTGAATAGACCTTGGTAATTTTATTTATATCTATCGTATCCTTACGTTCCCGATATCCATCCCCCACGGCACTCTCATATATCTTAATGATCTTCCTATCCACCACCCGGTACCGGATATTTCGCTCCCATGACGCCTTATTGTAGGTATGGCGATTCAGGTACCGTTCAAGATCCTGCGATAATTTCGCAATCCCCGCTGCATCTGCAGACTTTGACTGCGCAATATCCTCTCGTACCTCTTCATAGTACCCGTCACAAAATCCATTTATAGCGCTTTTGATCCTTGCCACCGGGCTGGGGTGTGACGCGTGTTCACCAGTGACAGGCATCGAGACCATCAGGTTCCAGGGCGTTGCTATTGTAAAATTTAGCTTTTTAATTACCCTCCCTGCAAACTCATCAGCAGCCAATTCATCCCACCAGACACTTTGCACATTGGGATGGTCAAGATGATCCTTATAATGGTGAGCTATTTCATGCGCGAGAATAAAATATACGGCTAAAGAGTCCGCGGCCTTTTTTTGAAATCCCCTGATAAACTCCGGATCTACCACTATCACCTCTTTGTCACCTATTTTAGTGGCAATGGCATTTCCTATGGGCGCTTCAAAAACGATAAAACGCTTGGGCAGCCCTGTCACACGCATGATCTTATCGATCACCTGGCTGATTTCCGGGCTGACAGCGTTTGATACTACGATGGACCGCGCCGAAGTGGAGTCAAAAAAAGCGCAGCCTTTCTCAATGGTAACGGTTTGTTGCGCATAAAGCATGTTACCCAAAGGGGTCAACAAAAACAACAAAATAACTTTTTTCATTTAAATACATACGTTTTCCCCTTACACCTTTCTACCTGTATGTTGTCTGTCCGATAGAATCCGTTGTCTTTGTATTTTCCAGCGGGCGTAGCCTCTCTGAAGTCCGCTACCCATGTGCCAACGTCAAGGTCTTGAAAATAGCCTGTCTTGCCCGGCGCAACAGTAATGGAAAATTCTACCTTTTCGGCAGGGAGAAGTTTACCATCGGGAAGCACAACACTCGGCCCATCAGCTGCACCGGGTTTCCGCGGAGTATACAACATTACCTTTATCCACTTTGAGGATGTATTCTTAATATAGTAGTCACCCGTATTGTATGCAACACAATCATCTACCAATCCATCATCGTCAGTAGCCGGATGCACAAAAAATTTCTTCCCCTTTTCCCAGCCTACGGCTACGGCCTCCATCCGGGCAGATCTGGGCGGATAGTTGACGGTATCCATATTTTTGGCTATGGCTGTTCGGATAGCGCTTTGCGTCTCCGTCAGCGAGGCGCCAAATCGGCCAAGAATGTTGGCGGCAAACTCATCCGCCTCCAGTTCGTATTGTTTCCTTATCGTGGCATCATGCACTGTATCCAGCGTATGCCCATTCAAATGATGCCCTATTTCATGGGCCAGAATGAATACGCCTGACCAGTTGGTCTTTGTCCGCAGATTGATATGCTGGATAAAGCTTTCGCTATAATAAATATATCGGACACCCTTGTCCACCACGGCGCAGGCATTATCGATATTTACAGCCTGTATAACAAAATTTACTTTCAGCCCCAACTCATTTACGATCTTATTAATGATCTCCATAGCCTCATCGCTGGGCTGGAATCCATATAGGTTGTCGTTCGCAACATGTTTATTGGCAAATAAACATCCCTTCCTGACATCAATATCAATTTTTTTCTGGGCATAGCACAGACATGATATGCATAGCAAACACGCAATTATGGCATAATATTTACTTTTCATATGGCAGCCGGTTAATTCAATTTGGGTGCATTTTTTATTACCTGCTCTTTAAGGCTATCGGCGCTGGGTGGGTACTTGAATCCCTTTGCTTTTTGCATATATGCCTCTATGCTACCCGCGGACAGCTCATTTTTTATATATTTTTCGCTGTAGGCAATGGCGTTGTTGACTGACTGCAGTTCGCTCTTGCAGGCAGTGGTATTTAAACTATCCAGATGGCTATACTTATAGATCAGCAGGAATTTATAGGCATTTAAATAGTCGCCTTTGTCATAAAAGTATTTTCCCAGGATGCGCGCGTTGGCGACATCGGCATCTTTGGTCTGGGCCGCCAAGCGGTTGCTCGTAAAAACAGCGAAGCTCAGCAGTAAAACAACTGTTTTTGTAACACGCATGGTAGTGATTAATTAAAGGTGGGTTTAGGGGTGGACTGTTCTATGGCAGCAGGCTGGCTTTTTATGGTTTGATTCATGAAGGAGTAGCCGCTGTAGATGGCCCAACAGATAATGGCCGCTCCAAATACGACAAAGAAGGTGCCTGGTGCGGCTCTTTTGAGCAGTATCTTATTGTCCTTGAATACCAGGCTCACGTCGCCCGCCTGGTTAAAAACTCCCTTCATAAAAAGTCTGTACCCCAGGTAACAAAGAAATACGCCTGACAACAGGGTAGCCAGTTTGTAGGTGAGTAGTATGAGGTCGGTATTATGCATATGTGTTACTTTGTTGATCCCATTAGTTCCATCAGGGCCATTTTTTCCGTCTCGTCAGGCGGGTCCAGCTCGACCAGCCTGTCCGTCAGCAGCGCCAGCGCACACAATAAAACGGTAGAATTCTTTCCATGTTGCTCATGCAGAAAGGCGAAGACTTCCAGGAATGGGGTCTCATTGAACTCTTTATCAACATACTGATGGGGCTGCAGCTTGCCGATGCCTTTTTTGTGCAGCATTCCCGTCCGATAGTTGTTCAGGGCCTCGAGGCTTGCCGGGCTGATGAAATCCTCGATGATCTTCCAATAGGGCGTCTCCAATACCGGTTTCGGCAATCCCTTGCGGAGGGCTTCCAACTTGGCACCGTGATTTTTCTTTTCATCGAGCTTGGTTACGCCATGGATGAGCCCCACCAGCACCACGATCTTCTCCATGGATGCCTTCAGCTGGGTCACCGTATTCTCTATCTCCCGGATGGCATCGACTTCGGCATTTATCAGCAGTCCCTGCTTGTGATCCCTGGCATAATGGATCAGCCGGACATACTCATGTAGGGCAATGGCAATTTTTTGTTGGATGATACCAATTTCATACAAATACGCAACCAGCGGATCGGCCTGGGGATGCCCGGATCTGCGGATCGAGTTGAATGCAAAGGCATAGTGGAGATCGACAAAATGACGAACGGTGATCACCGGGATCTTCACTACCATTGGAAATGCCAGAAAACAGATGTCTGGAACTTCCTTACCAAGCTCCAGGGGAAGGATGACGTAGGGCAGCTTGCTGAAACGTGTCCGGGTCAGCAGGGTAAAGGAGGCAATACTTTTCGCCCTGTTCTTGTCTTCCGGGGTCAGGGCATCGAGTGACCATTTGCGGTTGTGGTGCCAGGCTGCTAGTGTAAGAAGTTGGTCGCCATAGTCCTCTTCGCCGCCAAAAATAAAGTTTGTGAAGATCGTTTGCGCCTTCTGGCGGAGAAGTTCCGGAGAAGGTGTCCATATTCGGGTCAACAGCGACAGCCTTTTTACCCGCGCCGGCTCCGCCTCCCATAAGGGCCGGCTGTGAACCGCCACGAACAGGCTGCCTTCCTGTACCTCCTTGCCCAGGTGGACCATATAGTCCTGGGGCAGTCTCAGCCAATTTTTAAGAAGCCAGTTGGTAAGTTTGTTACCCATACGGAAAGATACATTATTCTCTTTATCCGAACCAGCTTGCATAAGCGCACGAGGACGACGGGACTATACGAAATTGGAAAAACGTTTTAGCCTCTCGGTAAGTTCTACTCGGGTTTGCCTCCTCATATCGCCGCCGCGCTCGGGTATAAAGGGTATACCTCGTTTAAAATATTTACGTTATTAAACTCATACATTAAAAATAACATTTTATCATTTTGCATCCTGAAGGCGACCAAAAGGCTAAAACAAATCACCATCACGCGCCTACTGAATCAATTGTTGGAGCCGACAAGTAATTTTTGAAATCTATGTTCTTATAAAATACGCTATTTAATAACTATTTTTTCAAAAACACCTATATTCCCGCCGAAGTCTTCTAGTCTATCGGTATCGAGATCATATATTTTGCTTTTTTCGTCATTATAAACGCAATAGAATAATTTTTTGTTTGCATTTTGCTTGAGCAATATAAACAGATTAGGGTTATCAAGTTTGACGCTATCGCTTGTTAATGGAAAAAATAGAAATGCCCCATCAAAGTAGGATGAGCCATTAATTAAGGCTCTGCTGGTCACATTATTCTGGCCCAATGAAAATATTGAGGTTAGCGCTAACGCTATTGATAGTATGATTGGGTAAGCCTTATTAGTCATAATTCCATTCGCAAACATTTATTATTTTCTTACCAATATCCAACCACATAAGCAGAAAGTAGTAAGTATAAAATCCACTATCAGCACTTAGAACTCGATCACCTTGATTAAACCATTCTTTGCTTATACCAAAAAAACAATCACTCGTTTCTTTTTCAAGAAATTTATTAAAACTATTCATAACATCAATAAACTCTCCTCTATCGTCTCCCCAATCAGCAGATTGAGAGTACTCGTCAAAAAACTGCATCAAGCCGTCTTTACTAAAAATTCTAAAATTTGTCACATCAAGATTATTCAAATTAAAGGCGCCTTGTAAAAACCGATCGCCTCCTATATGGCTTTGTGAAACAATCGAAGGCTTTCCAAACTCCCTAAAACAGTCGGAATGAATGAATTCAATAAGCAGGTCATCAACTTTATTATCAATATCCTCCGTCAAAAAAGTGTACCAAAAAATAACTTGATATTCCGATCGAATCTCACGTTGATCCAAAAATTTCACCCTCATTTTATTCTATTTAATTCTTATCTTATAGATAATACCATCATTGTTTATTTGAATTGATTGACCAACTTATTCTACAGGGTTATTCGCATTCTCTGAAAAACCAGATATTTGGATACATTACCAAAGTGACTGTCTTCATCCAGCTTAGGCTTGTTTCGGCTCAACATCCTCCAGTATGCTCCTTATAATTCGAGTCAGCTCCGTACTCCTGTTTACAGTCATAAAATGGCCGCCGGTAGCAATAGAAATATCAGCTTTTACAAACATAAATGGTAAAATTCTGTCCATCCGGCCGTGCACATGTATGACCTTAGCACACGCTGTTTTATTCTTCCAATGAACAATTTCATTAATTGCCCAACGCAAAAAGACTGGATCTGTGTCTTTCAATATCTCACTTAAAAGCCTCTTGTCGTTACTGCTCGACACTCCAAAAGCCCAGTTACTAATAAATGTTGAAGACCTCAACAAATCGGTTGGTACTAATTTATTAAGACAAAGTGCCCCCGCAACTTTAAAATAAAAAGGAATCTCTTTTCTTGTTTTAGCCGATGCAATTAAAACAACCTTTTCAACCTCAACATATTTACATACCTCCATGGCAACTATCCCGCCAAAGGAAAGACCAATTATCACTGGCCTAGGTAGCTTAATTTGCCGGCTCAGGCGTTGACTGTACTTTTCAATCGATTCATTGCTTTGAGGAGCAACCCACTCAATAAAGATCTTATTAAATCCTGTCAGGTCAATATGATTGAAAACACGCTCGTCCGTTCCAAGACCACTAAAAATGTATACAGACTTCATGCGTTACAAATCATCAATTATCAGATTTTCTTCCTCGTAAAACTAACCATAATAACCCTGAACAGTCGACAGTTCCTTCAGGGCTGGCGCCGGATAATTGCGATTTTCGAAAGACAGAACACTATCTCCAACTTTGGATGCATCATTCCAATATAGCGTATCTGCTCCCTTCTTCATGGTATAGATCTTATTAGTTACAGGATCATATGTTTGAAGGCTGATCAAAGACCCATTTGTCAGAGATTTGTATCTGGCACCCTTGATGTAGTATTCTTGCTTATCACCGAGCAATAGTTTCAGCTGCGTTGCTGACAATTTAGGTACTTTGCTTTCGAATGTGTTCTCATAAATGATCTTACCTTCGAAATTTTGACAATGAAGGCATTCAAATTTGATAATAAAAAGAAGGAATATTAATAAGTACTTTACCATTCAATAGTTTTTATATACGGAAGTTTCAATAAAGCAATAAAAGGGTTAACTTTTAGATAATTAACTTGGAATCTTTGGCCGTCCTCAATCTGTTGTCGATGATCAACTCCCTGGAATTTTTTATAAATGGTACCATCAATGATGTATTTGAATCTAATTCTGAATCGATCATGTTGGATAATAACGCCATTTGTGCTGTCAATAATGTCTCCTTTCCTAAATAGCGGATATTCGAATAAAATTTTGCTTACATCCGGATTTGTGCTGTCGTATTCGATCTGAAACCATTGCCCCTTTAATATATCTTCTGCTGGCGAATTTTCCTTGACAGTAAATCTACTCAGGCCTGCAAAGTATTCAGCAACGGCATAGCTGCCTTTCATAGATCCTGTTTTTATTATCTTACCTGCTACTACATATCTATGCTTAGCAATTTGATCAGACTTTTTTCTTTCCTGATAGTAGCCGATTAAGTAAATACTATAGAATACTCCAAATCCAATCAAAAACACAAAAAAGACGCCAATTATTTTTTTTATTATAGACATTTTTGCGATGTTATATTGACGATTGTCACTGGGTGACTTTTAGCTTATCTTTTGCCGCATCACTGGTCTTGTTTGCTCCCACATTTTGAACAACAGAGCCGACTTTCCCAGCCGCCGTCTTGTGCGAAGTATTCACAACCGCAGATTTGGACGCGGCATTAGCCGATTTGACCGCAGCAGTTGATGCTTTTCTTAATGAATACCCTGCGGATTTCGTGGAATTTCCTGCTACAGTCTTTACCACAGCCTTTGTCTCCTTGTTAGCTGCAGAAATCGCGGCGTTTTTAGCGGTCATTGTTGCCGCCTTTGCGGAGTTGCCCAAGGCCTTCGTTGCCTCGCCAAAGCCTAATTTGAAGACGACATTAGTTGTAAGATCCACCCCGGCAGAGGCCCAGGATTTTGTTCCATTGACGACGGTCTGGACACCATTGTCTGCGGTAACATCTATAGCCGCCTTTACTACTTCACCCCCGTAATCCAAGGCTCCACGGGCGACAACACCCAGACCTGGTGCAAATCCGGTTATTGCCCCTTTGGTGAATTCCACTCCAACGTCTGCCCAATCTACTTGGGAAAGACTTTTGCCTGACAAAAGTTGACTCCCTAATTCAACTCGCCGTCAGCAAACTCCTTATTCTGCAACTCGGACCCCTTATTGAATCTGTATTTATTCTCTGCATAATTAGGCTTCAGCGCCATGTCCGATATCCCCGCCATCGTCAGCCCGAACGGATAATACCTACCATCCCCTTTTTAATCCGAACCCTTTTTCTGTGGCGCTCGAATTAAAATACAATCCTGGGTGACTGCAAATTCGGAATTTTTCAGGAAGGTTGAATATATTGAAGTACCTTTTGATCTTTATCGTAAAGAACAAACTCAGTATCATGTTTGTTGGGCAAGACAGACTTTAAATAGCTTAACGCATCTTCCTTCGTGTCGAATACTGTATAAACTTCGTCATCGTCATTCAACGCTTTATTATAATCCTTGTTAAGGACAATTCCTGTAGAAAATTCAGAACGCAATAAAGCGACCTGCATATCTTTTAATCTTGGAAAATTTATCATAATATTTTTGTTTAAGGTGTAACCCAATTTACTCTGGCTCCTTTTACAGGACCCTGTATAAGCCACTCACTTTCACTGACAATTGTGCCCGGGCTTTGCTTAAGGTTAACACTTTTCAAATTCGGACTTGTCACAGTTTGGCTAACCGGAACGCCCTTTTCCAATACAACTCCTGACCCTTGAGGTCGTAACGCAAAGTTATTAGCGACATCTTTATTTGTTGTCCACGATGTATAGGGGCTTTCTGTAGTTAACGTGTTATGCTCAAGCGGAGCGGTAACCCAACTTTGAATTACTGCTGGAAAAACGAAAATATGCCCAGGTTAAGAATATCAAATCGAGACTTTTTAGGCTGAATCTCACAGATGATGAGATGATGGAACTGTTTCAAAAAACCTCATTTCCATCAACTTAAGTCTTGGTGGTACAGAAAAGTGTATCGCTTTATCAAAAATTCCTTTTCCAAAACAGGCGCTGAGAAGCCACCGTTGTTGTGCATACTTGGCTGAGTAGTACTATCCGTAAGATAAAAGCGATCACCTACATCAATAACTATTGCAATAGAGGAAATTTCCAATTCTTGTACAATGTGTCTTTAAAAGTACTTGGCAACTCTTTACCACCAAAATTCATAGTTAAATAATCAGGAACGTCTTTTATATCCAAATTACCAACAACATCTGCCTTCCTTAAAGTAGAAAAGCCAATAATACCTAAACCGCTGGCTCTATCTAATACAATACAAAAAAGTTCCTTATTTTCAGGAGTATAAATTAAACACTCCTCTGTAATCATAAATAGGCTTGCTTTATCAGCAAAGAATCCTGCTAATGTCAAAGACCTTGCCGACTTAATAAATTCTGCTGGAAGGCCTTTCACCTCAATCCGTTCAACAAACGGGTAATCGGGCTCTAAATTCTCAACTATAATTTCTTTAACATTATTGTCTTCTAAGAACTTTTTAACTACTCTCCAAAATTCCTCATCAAAAACAAAATCAAATTCAACAAATAAGTAGCTGGCAACAGTTTCCGTAAATACATAATCTGGAAACTTTTTACCATTGTACAATATTCCTTCAATCATATATATCATCATTTAATTGCTCAGTCTGTACTTCTTTAACAATTCTCCTTCTCGCCATATTTCAATAGTGGCTTCTCCGCTACTGGAAAATCCTCTACTCACATATTTAAGCCCATCATAAAGTAGCGTTCTCACTTTCCCATCTGCGCTTACTTCCCAAGCTTTTCCAGCTGCTTTTGCTAAAGTAGCTTCAAATCGCGCTGATGTTATACCCACAAAGAAGTTAATTGTACTTCTAGATCTGATTCTCTTAGAAATATTCTTAAAAGCTGTCCAAGCTCCTTCTGCTGCACCTTCTTCACCAATTACCGCATCTGCACCAGGCGCTATCCCACCATGATAAGGCTGACGAATTGCATTTCCCCGCCAATTATATGCAAGCAATATTTCTTCATCGCCATGATCTGTAAACCCTTCCCACCATGTCGGCTCGCGCACGACTAAATGACTTTTCTGATATTGTGGATCATAGAGGTCATAACCCAACAGCTTTACAAACGACGCGTACCGCTCTCTTTCTTCCTTTGATTTAATTGGTGCATCTACTTTAGTAGGTGCAGGTCCGGCTGCTGCCGCTACATCAGGACCCTTGCGCGTAGATTTCTTTGCAGCACTTACATATGCCGGAGCTAAACTTGTAAGATTAGCGCTGTCAGATATCAACCCCAATGGATCATTCAATAAGATAGGATTATTATTAGCGTAAGAATAGGGGTTCACATCTTCACTAATATCTGCTAGTGGGTCCAATTGCCAGAACCTGCCGATTTGCGGATCATACATTCTAAAACCTGCATCGTATGTCTCTAATCCACTCCCATCAGTAAACTCCTTGTTCTGGAGTTCATTGCCTCCGTTGTACCTATACTTATTTTCGTTGTATTGGCCCTTCAATGCCTTATCACTGATCCCCGCCATCGTCAACCCGTACGCATAATACCTACCATCCCCTTTTTTAACCGCCCCCTTTTTTGCTGGCGCTCGGATAAATGTATATTCAAAGAACTCTTACGACCTCCAGGATAACCGTTTTTTCTTTCAGTTGAACTTTCAGGAGCTGGAACTAGACCCAGACCTCCAGGATGCAAGAAGTTAAAAGGCCGCGACGCCTAGCGTATTCGCATCAGCGATTGCCGCGTCATCTATAGACATCCACAACGGCCAATTCATCGTTACCGTCATTACCATCGGACATAGAAGAGAAGTCTATGAGTAATTGCTCCACTTCATTTCCTGCCTGGTTTAAGAAAATCATCTTGACTCATCTTCCTCCAATATTTTTCCAGTCCATGGATCAACGATATAATACTTGTCACACCAATTATTCAAGCGGAGATTTCCATCCTTAAGCCCCAATCCGACAAAAGGACACATTTGCTTATAATCAGGATGATGTTCAATCTTCGTGATCTGCCAGACATGATTATCAACGAGGCTAACTCCAAAAACATTTTCGTTATACCGGACTTTCGGAGGAATATCTAATAATACCACAACCATTCCTTCAATTTCCAAGTAACTATCAATTGGAAATTGAAAAGGATGAGTAACATTTCCTACTATCAGTATATTCCCATTAATTGAATATTGCATTAGCTGTTCGCTCATGGTATTGGCTTGATTGGCTCGATTGGCTCCGACTTAATCGGCTCTATCGGCTCTGTCTTAATCGGATTCAATTCAGGGTATTCCCACCTCATTTCAGGAAGGTATTCTATTGATATTGGCTCTAAAAATGATGCGTTCGGTATGTTTTCCATTAGCTGATATTGAGTTATTTGGGTATTCCCAGGGCCAAAGGAGTTAGGTCCAACTGGGCCTGCTCTCAGTAGCGTTCCTGCCGGCACATCCACATAACCAACCTGGTCTGGAACAGCAGGCAAAGCTAAATTCTTTTGAATCTCTGCAGGGGTCAGTCCCCTTATACTCTCTTCTCGTACAAGCCAGGCACCGCGGACGTTACCACTGACCCTATTGCTTACTCTTACGAACCTTTGTATTCTAGCAGTTCGGAATTCCCTAACATTAGAGTTCGTGGGATAGGCTGGCTGTGAAAAACGAGCGTTTGCTTCTACCGCAGGAATAATTCTAAAATTATCTGTACGAGGAGTCCTAAGTCCGACAGTAACTCCGTCCCTTTGTGCTCTAGGCTGAGAGAATGACAATGGGATTAAATTGACCGGAGCGTTTTTATGGCCTGTTACAGTAACGGGGGTCCTTTCTTGTGGATGGGAACTGTCGGAAAGCAACCCAAAAGGATCATTCAGCAGAATCGGATTATTGCCGGCAAACGAGTAAGTTGATACATCTTCATTAACATCAGCAAACGGATCAATTTGCCAAAATCTGCCAAGTTGAGGATCAAGGCTTCTGTAACTTGTAGCATACAGCTCCAACCCGCTACCATCACTGAACTCCTTATTCTGCAACTCACTGCCCTTGTTAAACCGATACTTATTTTCAGCGTAATTGCCCTTGAGTGCCTTATCACTAATCCCCGCCATCGTCAGCCCAAACGCATAATAACTACCAACCCCTTTTTTATCCGACCCCACTTTCGCTGGCGCTCGGATAAATGTATATTCAAAGAACTTTGGAGCCTCCAAGATAACCGTTTTTTCCTTTCAGCTGAACTTTTCAATTGAACTCAGATGAAAGAAAAAAATCCCATCCCGGAGCTGTGTCCAGGAAAGGATTCGAACCAGCACAAAGCTAATTGATCACGGCAAACAGCTTGCTCGTCAGGCAAGATACTCTTTGCCCTGCCCGGCTTTTACATAATGTGGTATTATCGGTTCGCTTCGCACACGGCCAGGGCCGTGTCCGATAATGACATTATGTAAAGCAGCAAAGCTGCCGCCGGACAGGGAAGATGCTGCAATAGGGCAGCTGTTATCTGTAAAGAGGATGAGGCAATGTGGGAAGGATTTCTCCCTGAAGCAGACCGTTATCCAGGCGGGCGCCGGCGATCAGCATCGGAACAGGACTCAGCCATAGGAACGCCGTTGCCTGCGCCGGCAGAAGGCATAAAAGCACAGCAGCAGTAGTATCCATCTTCAGCCATAGGATCAGCTTTTATACCTTCCGCCAGCGTGCGTTGCTTTCCCAACCCTCTAATAAAAGAATCCCCCCTATTGGGAGGATCCTTCCTGATCAGGATGTTTCACCTCATCAGGCAACTCGCCGAACTTCATCAGGGCTTCCATCGTGTTGTTGCCGCAGGCCAGTATCCTGCCGGCATAATCGGCCTGAAAGAAGGCTTCCTGGTGCGCCTGAACGGTGATGATCTTGAGCTTTTTTTCTTCTTTTACAATGTAAGTCATAACGTGTCTTTTAAAATGTTAGAAAAAAGGAATCCCCCTACACCCCACAGGAGGGGGTTACTTTTTTCATTTTAAAAGACTTGAGCGAACGGTCTTGTAAAAGAAAAAGCGGAAGGGATTGCCAGTGACGTTCAGAAGTCATTAGCGCCGTTTAATGGCCTTATCAGTGAGCAGAGGAACAAACACTCCGGCTGCTGCTATAAAAGCCACAGAGCCTTTATAATCGCCAGGGCAGCAGCCGGGCTTTTATGGCGGCGGACGGAGTTGCCAACGGCGTTACTAGTGTTTGGTTTTATACTGCAGTTCATCGCCGGCGGCCGCTTGTTGGTTCGTCCTTCCGCCACCACCGCCATGTGGCCGGCCGTGTGGCACGGGGGAAGGCCGGCAGGCCGCCGGGCCACTACCCGCGGTTCGGCCTTAGCGTTACGCCACAGCGCAGCGGAGGCAAAATAATTAGACAAGCGGCCGGCCACCGGCAGGTGGCGGACAAACAAGAGGCAGCGGGTAGATGCGGCCCCAGCCGCAGATACAGCAGCTGCCCGAATGAAGGCCGGGTGAAGCTGCAAGGGGCGTGACAGCGTGCGGAGCACCTGGCGCGGCAATTGCCGAACCGGCCGCAGTGAGACCTAATTTCCTGCTTAGTAACTGAGGGGTTAAATAACTTTCGTACCTTTAAAGTGTAATGAGTACCTGGCGGGATATATTTGTAAATCTTCTTTCCAATGCCATTTGGGCTATTGGCGTGTACCTCATTTCCCAGCTCTCCCTTTTAAAAAAAAATCATATTGTGTCGTTTGTTGCATTATAAGTCCCTTAGCTCATCGGGTGATATTTCTCTAGTTCACTCTGCCAGTCATCCCCATTGAGCACCTGGTAGCGCTCCGTGCTGCTCACGTATTTGTGCCCGGCCATGTATTGCACCTGCCGCAGATTGTACCGCTGCAGCCAGAAAGTGATGACGCTGTTACGGATCTGGTTGGCGTTAATGATCCTGGGGTTGAGCTTTTGCAGTTGCACGATCATGTGCTTCATCCGGTTGCTGATATTTCTTTTACTGGCATCCACCCGTACCGGCCGGGCTAAGAAGATGCCTTCTTTAAACCGGCTGGCCTGTATATACGCCTGCAGCTCTCCAACCTGATGGGCCTGCAGGGGTAACCACCGCTCATTGCTCCAGGATGTTCCTTTGATAAAAATTTTACCCTCCTTCAGGTGGATATGTGCCGGCTCCAGCCGGGTAATCTCCTCGGTCTGCAGGCCCTGGTAGACGAGCAGGCCCAGCATGATCTTTTTAGCGGGATCTACGTTCAACTGTAACTGATAGCGCCGGTGCAACTCTTCCAGTTCGTCCATGGTGAGCAGATTGCCGGGCAGCTTCCGTACGATCCCCCGCACATATAGGCCTGCCGCCGGGTTATCTTCTCGCTTGCCCTCCAGGATCAGGTAAGTAAAATAATGCCGGATGACGTTCAACTGGCTGTGTACCCTCTTTTTGCTTTTTCCTTTCTCGTTCAGGTGGCGCATAAAAGCGATCACATCGTTGTAGGTGGCCTGTTCCCCGGTCTGTTGCTCCTGGGCAAGCCAGTCCGTAAATAAGGCAGCATATAGCCGGTAATGATGGATCGTAGAAAGGCTATAGCGTTTATCCTGCAGATACTGCTCAAAGGTCATCGTTTATCGTTTGAGGTTCGTTAATCAGGTGTGTATAGATCTGCGTGCTATCGAGTGCAGCATGTCCTAAAAACTCCTTGATCCGTTCCAGCGTCATCCCGCTTTGCAGCAGGTGAGTCGCAATGCTGTGGCGCAGGCTGTGCGTTCCTACTTCTTTGGCAATATCCGCCTTGCGCACCAGGGCTTTTATCCGCAGATACAGGCTTTGCTTATGGATCGGCCGGCCCTTGTTCGCATCAAGGAAGAGCGCTGAACAAGGACGCTGCAACAGTTCCGGCCGGGCCTGCTCAATATAGCCCTGGATATCCTGATAGGGTTTCTCTGCTATCGGCACATACCTTTCTTTATATCCCTTTCCCCGGCGGACGTACAGTAGTCGCCTGTCGTGCAGCACATCGCTGCATTCCAGGCAAGCCCCTTCCTGCAGGCGTAACCCGCAGCCGTAAAACACCGATAGCATGGCCCTGTCCCGGATGCCCAATACACCTGCTCCGGTCACGCCGTACAACCGGCGGATCTCCGCCCGCGTGAGCCAGACGGGTAAAGGACTATCTTCTTCCAACCACTCCAGCGTAAAGCCAACGCCGCTTTTACCCGTCTGCCGGATGTAACGGCTAAACAACTGCAAGGCCTGGATGTACTTGTTAATATATTTGGCGCTGAAGCCTCGTCCCGTGCGGATGCCAACCTGGATCTGCTGCTGTTCGATAAAGGCCGCCGCATCGCCGGCAGTAAGCTGTTGCAAACTGTACTTTCCGCGGGCCTCCTGTCCCTGCAGGAACTCCACCAGGTGACGGGGCAGACTCACCACGCTCGACGGGGCATATCCCAACACTTCCAGCCACTGCCCAAAGCCTTGCTGCAATAGTTTATGTTCGTCACTATGGAGGGTGTATAGCTTTTTCATGGTAAAACTTTTTTTACTATTACTACACTTTCCCGGGCCAGTGGGCCAGCGGGCGTAAAAAATTGAAGTAGAGGGAGATACATGGTCCACTAAAGCTAGTGGGCCAGTAGTGGTCCAGTGGGCTGGTTCCGGGTCTTGATCTTGTTCAGGATGGCCTGTAGATGCTCGTCTATGGCCGACCGCAGTTTATCATATTCAGTAAGGTCGGCAATGCTGTATTCATATTTCCCGTAGGGTCTGCTGCGGTTGACTTTGAGATAGCCGTAGCGTTCCAACTCGGAGAGGTAGCGTTTCAAGGTCGTGGGCGCCAGGCGCAGCTGCTGGCGGATCTCCCGTGCCTGGAAGCTGCCTTTACCCTGCTCTTTCAATAAGACCTTGAGCCCTTCTAAAAAACCCCGGCTCGCTTTGGTCAGCTCATCGCTCTTGGTGAACAAGACATCCGTTAGTAAGGCAAACGCTGCCTCTACATCCACTACTGTGCTTTCTATATACGGATGGCCCTGGGCGTCCCGCTTCAGCGGCCGCTGGTACTGATGATAGAACGTAACGGCCTCAATAAAGGCCAGCAGCAGGGTCATCGTCCGGCGGGGCTTGAAGACTTGTTCCGGAAGGTGGATATATTTCGCATAGGGATTGATCACTTGAACAGGCATGAGTACCCGCTGTACGTTCTGTAACTGCTGACGGATGTGCCGTTCCGCCTCCCGGTTGATCTCGCCCCCGGCAGCTCTGGTCTGGTAGTCCAGTATTCGCCTGTCCTGGTCTTTACTGCCATCGATGTAGAGCAGCAGACAGCGGTTCGCGTTATCCTCATATACTTTCTCCCGCGTCGTGCAGCCGCTCACACTCACCGGGCCTTCCACCATGAGCGTGATCGTTTTTAAATTGCCCTTGCTGTCTTTCAGGGTCACGGTCTTACTGATCCTTCGCTTGCTCTGCAGCTCCCGTAACGGATACAGCGCCGACTCCGCACCATCCAGGTCTTCGATCAGCAGCAGTCTGTTTTTTAATTCGTCCTGCCGGAAGTAATAGAAAGCATTCTCGGTGATCTGAGTTATTTCAATCTTATCCTCCGGCGGGACGAGCTCGCTCACCCTTTCCTGTAACCAGGTCTTGCCGCTGCCGCTGCTGCCCAGGAACATCAGGTGCAGCGGAACCGCCAGCTTCCGGCTGCTGTACACCAGCCAGGCGATCAGCCGGTTGGTCTCCTCGCCTACAATGCCCGACCGGCCTATATCTTCACCCGTCCGTTCCAGCAGGTTCGCCTGCTTCAGATAAGTAATAGCCGCCTGCCGCTGCGCCGGACTAAGCTGAACCTTTTCAGCGGCCCGGGGTTGCAAAGATTCCATGCGCCTGGCCCGGTAGCTCTCCAGTTCACTTGTGAGGGCCGCTATGGTTTGTGTTGTTGCTTGCGTGCTCACGTCCAGGTGCTCGGCAATCTTGCTGACGAGCTGCTCGGTATGTGGATGGTTGTACAGATCCAGGTGATGGCGCACCGGTAAGCCCGACTTGGCCTTGTGCTCCACCTTCAGCGTCACCCGCATGCGGTCCAGACCCGTGAGCTTGATACCGCCCAGCACCGTGATCAGTAGTTCGCCCTTGTCGTATACCAACAGCTCCGGGTTGGCCGTGATCAGTTGACCACTCGCGGACGGGACTGTCGCAGGAGCAGGCGCTTTCCCTTGTTCGGCTGGTGAGGGTTCAATTGAAAAAGAAAAGACGGTACGTCCCCCGATCAGCTCCGTCAGTACCCGGGGATCGTCATGCGTTTGCAGCAGGCTGTTTACATCTTCACCATCCGGCACCGTTACCGTCGTAAGCTTTACCATTGGCAGCAGCGCATGCAGGGTGGTGCAATGCCTGGCAGTAGCCGCTTTGCCGGCTTCATCGCCATTCAGCATAAAGACAATTTCTTCCAGGTGTTTGAGCGCCAGGATGGCTTGCAGGTGTTCATCCGTCAACCCGTTGGTTCCGTATAGCGCCAATACTTCGTATTGTATCGTTAGCTCATGCTGCTGCACAATCGATACGGCGTCGATGATGCTCTCCACCAGGATCAGCCGGGTGGTGGATGATTTCGGGTAACCCGGGTACAGGCCTTCGCGACCAGTTAAATAAAAATGCCGCTGGTCGCTGTCATTGGTTAGACTCCTGCCATACAAGCTCACCACTTTATGCTCGCTGTTACGCAGCGGGAAGATCACGCAGTCTTTCGCCCATACGCTGTAACCCCCGGCCGGCCGGCGTTTCAGCAACCCATACTTTTCCATGCTGGCCACCAGGTGGTGGTTCTTGCTCTCGCCATGCAGCCCGCCGCTGTTGTAGCCGATATCATGCTGCTGGGAGTCGATGCCCCGGCCCTGTAAATACGCTCCGGCCTTCTGGGTCAGGGGTAAGGATCTCTTAAAATAGCTGAACACCTTACCCATCAGCGCTTCTCTTTCCAGCTCGTCCCCTTCGGTGAACAGCTGGGTCGCCGGGATGGGTGTTGGAGAACTGAGGGGACTCGAACCGGCTCCACATAAGGTGGCAGCTTTGACCAGCGCCTCATGTTTGCTGCATTTCTCCATCAACTGGATAAACTGGATTGCGTCGCCTGTTCCGGCCGTGCAGTTGCTGCTGAAGCAACAATACGTATTGGTCTTGGGGTAGACCTGCAGGCTTGGCGTGTTGTCCGGGTGGAAGGGACAGTGCAGCCGGTCGTGTTTGTCGGGTTTTAGACCGTAATGCTGCAATACCTGGTCGATCGGCAGTCGGCTTTTGATCTCAGCTATCTCCATCTAAAAAATAGTTTTTTGTGTAACATCTGGCACAAATGTAGAACTTATTCCAGATCACAACAAGTAACATGGTCTTTTTTTGTAGAACACTTTAAACTATTTTTGTGTAAAGAGGTGCCAAAAACCCATCTTTAGTAGAATATGCTCGACATTGGAACCAAGATCGTGGAGTTGAGAAAGCGCAACAACTGGTCGCAGGCTGACTTGGCCAAGGCCATTGACGCTTCCCGCGATATTATTGGCAAGTATGAACGCAATGAGAATAGCCCCTCCGTAGAGATGGCTTTGAAGATCGCTAAGGCCTTTGACGTTCCGGTGGATTATTTGTTGGGAGAAGGCAAACATGCCGCTTACGATAAAGAGACTATTAAACGACTCGAAGAATTGGAGGCCCTCGATACCAACACCAGGTCGGTACTGTTTAATATCATTGATACTTTTCTGCGCGACGCCAAGGCCCGTAAAGCCTATGCGCATTAATTTGTAAATTCGCCTCGTATGTCTGCTACTACTTTTATAACTGACGAAAAAGGGAAAAAGATCTCCGCTGTTCTCCCCATCAAACTCTATCAGCAATGGCTCGATGAGTTGGAAGAACTCGAAGATATCCGCGCCTACGATAAAGCTAAAGCCAAAAAAGAAAAACCCATCCCCTTACGCGATGCCATCCAGCAACGACGCAAAAAGCAAAAAGCCTGAGTATACCGTTCTCATCCTGCCTTCCGCGCAAAAGCAGCTCAGCAAGTTACCCAATGCCATTGCTACCCGTATCGAAGATAAATTGATGGAACTGGAACAAGACCCCAGGCCTCCAGGCTGTAAAAAATTAAAGGGCCGTGAGGCCTGGCGCATTCGCATCGGTGACTATCGCGCCATCTACGAGATCAATGACGGCAAACTTATCGTCACCGTCATTACCATCGGGCATAGAAGAGACGTCTATGAGTAAATTACTCCGCTTCACTTCCGCTTGGTTAAAAAAGTATCATCTTGATTCCCCTTCCTCCAATATTTTTCCAGTCCATGGATCAACGATAAAATATTTGTTACACCAATTGTTCAACCGAAGATTTCCATCCTTAAGCCCCAGTCCAACAAAAGGGCACATTTGCTTGTAATCAGGATGATGTTCAAGCTTCGCTATCTGCCATATATGATTATCGACAAGGCTAACCCCGAAAACATTTTCGTTATATTGAGCTTTTGCAAGCACATCTAATAAAACAATAACCATTCCCTCTATTTCCAGATAGCTATCGATGGGATACTTGAAAGAATGTTTGACGTTGCCAACCGTCAAGGTATTTCCCTCAACTGAGTATTGACTATATTGTAGACTCATGGTATTGGCTTAATTGGTTCGATTGGTTCCGTCTTAATCGGTTCTATCGGCTCTGTCTTAATTGGTTCCAAAGCCGGGTATTCCCATTTCATTTCAGGAAGATATTCTATTGGTATTGGCTCTAAAAATGATGCAATCGGTATCTCTCCCATTAGCTGATATTGAGTTATTTGAGTATTCCCAGGGCCAAATGAATTAGGTCCAATTGGCCCTGCTCTCAGTAGCGTTCCTGCCGGTACATCTACATAACCAACCTGGTCTGGAACAGCAGGTAAAGCCAAATTCTTTTGAATTTCAGCTGCATTCATGGTTCTAATGCTTCCTTCTTCAACAAGCCACTGACCTGCTTTATTTCCACTTGCTCTATTACTAACCCGAACAAACCGGCGAACGGTTGTTGTTTTAAATTCCCTAACATTCGAATTTGCGGGATAGGCTGGTTGTTTAAAACGAGCGTTCGCTTCGGCAGCAGGAATAATTCTAAAATTATCTATGCGAGGGGTCCTAATTCCAATAGCAACTCCGTCCCTTTGATTTTTGGGTTGGGAGAATGTTAATGGGACTAAATTGACTGGAGGATTTTTATGCGCTGTTACAGTAACGGGAGGCAGGCTATCCGGCATCAACCCAAAAGGATCATTCAGCAGAATCGGGTTATTACCCGCAAACGAGTATGTTGATACGTCTTCATTGGCATCAGCAAACGGGTCAATTTGCCAGAATCGCCCTAGTTGCGGATCTAGGCTTCTATAGTTAGTAGCATACAGCTCTAACCCGCTGCCGTCGCTAAATTCCCTATTCTGTAGCTCAGTCCCTTTATTGTACCGGTATTTATTCTCAGCGTAATTGCCTTTGAGCGCCCTATCACTAATCCCCGCCATGGTCAGCCCAAACGGATAATAATGCGTCTCCTCCAGCATCGGCCCGCTCCTGTGCACCACACTCAGGTTATCAAAGAACACGTCCCAGCCCTTCGTTTCATTGCTCACCCAAATATACAAATATCCGCTGTGATTCACATTAACAGCTCCGCCCAGCGGTGAGATCACGTCGGGGTCTCGTACCCGTTGGGCGCCGCTTTGCCCTCCAGCCACGTAATTGAACTGATTGTCCAGCAGCATCCAGTTCAGATAGGCCTTGGGCTTACCTGCGGTATCCATTTCCTGGCTCGGCAGGAAACTATTTAGGGCTGAATACACCGGGCTGCCCGAGCCACTCAGACTGGCCGCAGCCCCATGACCCGGGCCGGCAATCGACGCCAGCCCACCTGCCAGCGAATTAAGTACATCCTGTAAGGAATTACCATTACTACCGCTAGTCCCGCCGCTCCGGTAGAAGGAGTTCACCAACATTTGTACGGTATCCCCGCTCATCACCTTCAGCAACAAGGCCGGCCCCAATTTATTCCCGTTACCATTCACGCGCGCCAGCGAATCGTTAGGACTGGTGGCATTGGGGTCCGCCGGATACCCTCCGGGAACAGAACCCGTCGGATAGCTGGTCGAGTCAATGTTGTAAAAGAGCGCCATTTCCGTATTCCGGTAGGCCGCCTCCATCGTCGCGATATAGTGCGCAGTGTCCCGTTCCTGGGTCAGCAATACGCGCGTGTTGCCCAAGTGGTCCTTTTCGTAGAAATCATATTCCCATCCATAGCCTGTTTGACCATTCTGATAACGGTGGAAAGCCCAGCGCGCCCGTCCTTCTTCATGTCCCATGAACTGCAGGGTGTCGGTGGCCACATCCGCGCTGCCCAATGGAGACCTCCGCTGATATTGGAAGCCGCCCTCATACAATGTAGTTGTGAGCATTCCGGCAAGACTATCCGTTGTCACTTTTTGCAGCTTGGCACCGGTAGCATCATAGGTATAACGGATATTTCCTTTCCCATTCATGTGGACCAGTTCGGGCAGATTAAGATAATTGTAGCTGATCTTGTCGATGCTCTTATTGTTATCCGTTGTCAGATTGCCATTGGCATCATAGCTGTAGTCAAAGCCCTGGCCTGTGCTATAGTTAAATGACGGTTTAGTCCCTTTATAGTGAAAGTCGCCAAGTTGGGAGGTCTCATCATTATGGCTATCAGCCACCTGCAGCAATTTATTGCTGGTCGGCTGATAAGAATAGATCAACTGGTCGATCAGCCCCGTTGGCGCGCCGATCTTAAATCCTTTTTGACTCATCGACAGGATATTGCCGTTGGCGTCATAGCCGAGATTGTACACCGAATAGCTCATGGCCGAGCTGTCCCATCCGCCGCTGTGGTTGTCCAGGTATGACGCTGCCAATAACCTATTCACATTGTCATAACTAAAATCATACTTCCGACCGACGCCATCCCCTGCACTCTTCCACACCAACCCTGTAATGTTACCATTAAAGGCCGCCTGCGTATAGCCAGCCCCCGGCGCAATGCTGGTCTGTTTGTCATACGCCAGCTCCATCCCAAAATAATGTGTGGCCGTCCCGCGCACATAGTTCTTATTGATGCCCGTCAGCCAGCCCCGGATGTTGTATTCGTTCACGACACTATCCAACCTATTGCCCAGGTATTTCGCATTCAGTTGTCCCAGTTCATTATACTGCAGGCTATCGATCAATTGGTCCGCAGCGGCCCCGTCGATATTCTTATAAATGCTTGTCAGACGAGAGGCGGCATCATAGTTCATTTTCGTTAGTACGGTATGATGCTGGAAAGTATTACCATTTTTGGTGTGATTCATCAGTATCCGCAATGTCTTGCCCACAAAGTCATATTGTGTGGTGAGCGTATCAAGGCCTCCGGTATAATTAATCGATTGTGTCTGAATTAGCCGGGCATGGTCATCGTAGAAATTGGCAGCATACAGGTACTTATTGGCAGTTTCCAGAGTAGTGGCCATCGTTCCTGTAATAAGTCCCTTGGTATTATAAGAAGGGGCCAGGGGAACAGCGTATTCCGGGGCAGTGTTATAGGTCGTAATGAAATTCGAGCTGTTGGTGCCCGCCATTGTCGATTGCAGTAACGAAGAGGCCCCACTGATCCATGTGTAATCGTCGTAAAAGGTCTTGGTGAGCAGGCTATTTGTATATAGACTTAAATTAGGATAGGCAACACTTACAGCTGCAAGGTTCTGGTGGTAGGAAGGATTATTGTAATTCGCCGGATCGGTAATAAGCCCGGTGGAGTCGGCACGATTCAATCCGTCATATCGGGTAAAAAGCCATTGATGCTGACTACGTAGCACGGAATCCTGGCTTAATACTAGCCGGTCACGTGCATCATAGACCATGTAAACTGCTCCTACACCGGGTACTTTTTTAAGGATCAATCTTTTCCGGTTGTCGTATTCATACTGAAAACACAATTCTGCAGAAACCTGTCCTCCACCTGATGCACCAAAATTCCAGCTGTTGGCCAATAACCATTCTACTGCTTTCGGCGACATCACAAACCTTAAATTATCCAGATCATCATATACATAATAGGTATTTAACCAACCGGAATGTCCTGTCGAAGGTGCGTCCCATAATTGAACTCTCTTTAAGACAACCTTGCCCTGTTTATCCTTGTATTCCATTGTTCGATGGCCTGCCTCATCTGTTGTGGTATTCTTATACAAGGCGCCTGCAGTATATAACGCTCCCGTGACAGGCAGACTGCCAGAAGAAGAGCTGATAGTCCAAATCTGAACACTATCGGATAAATCATTAATCAGGTAGCCACTGCTTACTCCCCGTCCACCACCTACCCAGCTGGCTCCGGCCCCAAACGCCGCCAGTTGTCGGTTCAATGGCGATGCTTCATAGTTCGTCTGTCCGTAATAGAATTGCTCGCCGGGAAACAGAGCAGCGTTGAACGCTGTCTGTTCTCCGATAACATTCCCCTTATTATTACCATCCGAAGAGGAGGATACATAAGGCAAATAGTGAATGGCCTCCCGCCCATAGGCGTCATACACCTGAGGTACAACCAGGTCATATCCCAATGGACTGGCTTTCATTGATATTGTCTCGATACTTCGTCCCAGGCCGTCAAAATAGCGGGTTGTTTGCTCGACATCGGTGACATTGGTTAGTGCATCCGCTGTAACTTTGTCGATAATACCTGGTCTTTTCACTGTCCTGATCCGTATGTAATTGAGGTCGGGCGGTGGTATAATGGCCACTGTTACCGTTGCCGAGTTAACGTGCACCCCGTTGCTGCTGGTTACTACGTAGTAATGCGTGGTAGCTAATTGTGCCGGGGGGGTATAGGTATTCCCTACAGCAACAGGTTGAAAGCTGCCGGAAGCGTCCGAGTACCATTGATATGTATAAGAATTGGCTCCTGCGCCACCGGCGGTCCCGTCAACCGACATTCTAGAAGGCGCTGTATTGTAAGCAATAGTTTGATTTCCAGGGAGTATTGTTCCACTTAATAGCAGTGGATACACAGTGATGGTTACTGCATTGCTTAATCCAATAGCGCCTCCGCTGGAGACTGCTACCTTATAGCTTACTGTCGCTGTTTGAGGACCTGGCTTATAACTAAGGCCGTTGGCTCCGTCAATAGCCGCAAAGGGCCCCCCTGCGTTAGAAAGCCACTGATAAGAATAAACCCCATTCCCCCCGGACGCTCCTGATAACCTTAAGGTATCACCACTCGCACCATAATTGATTGTCTGATCTGCCGATAAAGTCCCAGCAATAACGGGTGGATTGACATAAACAACAGCATTGTTAGTGTACATAATAGGCACCCCATTACTGATCACTGCTACACGATAGTAGGTAGTGGCGTGTAGACGGTCAGTAAGACTGTTATACCCACTTCCGGTGCCGATACTGGTCCAACTATCGACACCATTTGGCGAGCTTTGCCAGTTATAAGTATAATTTCCGCTAACCCCGGTTGTTCCTGCCACGGTTAGCGGAGGAGGTGGCCACCCATCATCCACAGTAGAGGATTGTGGGCTAATTGATCCTGCGAAGGGTGGCGCACCAACAATTACCACCGCAGTGTTTCTCGTATACATAGAAGAAAACCCACAGGCAACAACTCTCTGAAAGTATGTTGTAGTAAACAATTGCGGTGGTTGATAATTTTGGCTATTAGAACCAGCAATATAGGTCCAGTTAGTATTGTCAGTTGAAGAATACCAGGAGTAGCCAAAAAAACCAGAACATGATACTCCGGTACCTGCAGTTGCTTGTATCAGCGAAGGAACAGCGCCATAACTTATGGTTTGACTAGTGGTCACAATAATCCCGGGGTTAACAACACCCCATGAGTTTGAAGGCATTTCCTTGTCGCCAATGCGTCCATCCTTACCTTGAGTTCTCAAGCAGACAATAAGGAGTAATGCCAAACTCATAACTTTCAATCGGCTTACCATAATTTGGCTTTTACAAGATCCTACGAAGTATTTTCTCATATTGATATTGTTATTGTCCCTTATAATGGTACTCCACAGTTTTGATGATATTGCCATCCTGATCTTTTATATCCTTCAGCCGCCCCAGGCCATCGTACTCATAATAAGTGATCTTGTTGTTCATGTCGCATTGGCTGGTTATTCCAATTAATGGGTCATAGGTATAGGTCGTCATCTGGGCATTCGCTGGATATAGCCTAACCTCATCCAAATTATTTCCTTGAACCTCTATTGAACTAACATTTGATAGTTTCCATTCATAATATTTCCAGGATGGGTCTTTCTTACTGGTCATGATAGATGATATTCCTAGGCCGTTTACACTCACCGACCCTGACGCCCATAGGCTTGCGACATAATTTCCCAAAGGGACCGTTTTAGTAAATTTTCCGGAACCATTTTTTGATCCGGTAATTGAACTGCCGTTATTGATGATATAGCCAGGAGCAAAATCCCAGCCTCCAGTTCCGTCCGACTCGAAGCTTGTATACGCGACAGCGTCTGACGTTGCATTGACCACCTCGGCGATGGGATATGAATTTTTATAATCCCAGATATAGCTATGTCTGATATCATCCCTTTTATGGCTCTGCAAAGGGTTTCCGGTGCCATCGTAGCTGTCATATGTTACTTGAGGATTATACCTGCTATCTATAGTGGTATTCGCTGCTGTGATCGTAGCAGTGGAGAAGTCCGTCAAGGCAGCTGGAATATCACATTTGTATACGACATCGACAAAAGGCTGCAAAGGCTTATAGCTCGTGAAGTTAGCTTCTACAGTCCGAAGATTGCTCCCGTCCGGATTGGAGTATTGTGTGTACTGCTCGATCACGGGTGTGATGATGTGCCTGCTCTGTAGATTGGCAATGCCCTGGCCAATACTCGTACTCGTTGTTCCGGAAATAGTAAATTCGCCGGGTCTCCGGAATTTTGTTGTTGAGATGCTGCCATCGCTTCTATCCTCCGTGATCTGCGTAGGCAACCGGTGCTCATTGTTGTCATATTGGTAGGTTTTGGTCGTCGAGATGCTAGCACTGCCATTATAAAGCGTCGTCTTTTCCTGGACAGGAATCACCCAACTGGATTTATTGTCGTAATAGATGGGTTCATAAATGAAGTCCTTTGCTACAGGCGAGGTCGTAAAGAGTTTAATTCCCTTCAGCGTTTCGTCCTCCTTTAGCATATAGCTGTATTCTACTTTTTTGACAACCTGTCCCTGTTGATTGTACACAATTGTTCTATCCGGTTTACCGTTGAAGGGATTAGGCACCGCCGGAATATTTACAATATTGGATGCAGGAAGCTCAGTGTTATGAAAATAATACTCTGTACGGCCATTCTCGCCATTTGGACCTTGGAGCTCGGTAACTTTGCTATAACCGACAATTCCAGCTCGAGTATTTAACCCACTAGGGAAAATAGAAGAGGAACTGGCTCCTACAAATGTTGCAGTAAAAACACATGGTGCTGCGAATTCGAAATGAAGCACCGGATCGCTTTCGGAAAATCCGAAAGAATAATCATAGCCCACAGGGGTAAGCAAAATTCCTGATGTTAAACCATTATCACCGGTATACAGATATTTCCTGACCGACAGATTGCCCATCGCGTCACTACTCGTGATAGTTTTTATTCGGATACCTCCTCCCTGGCGCCTTGTTACCTGCACTGCCGTCCGTTCTGTCCAGGAGCAGGACATCGAAGTAGAAAATCCGTTTGGCGCCAACAAGTACATTCTATAGTTACCAAATGACAAATTCTTGTAAGTCGTGGACGGACTTGTGTTCTGCTGATCATAGTTTGCCATGTTGCAATCTGAAAAAGATGTCAGGCTGCCATCACCAGCCACCTTCCACATGTTCGTATATCCAAGACTTGGCTGGTCTTGCGCATTAGGGTCCGTCTTCTGATAGCTGCAAGTGATAGTCGCTGGATAAAATGTAACATTGGGATCTGGATCGGGATGAACTACAAAATTATCCAATGGAATGTCCTGACCTGGATGATTATAGGGATCGGCTTTTACAAACTCATACCGTTGTACAGTCGTATACTGTTGTTCTCCATGCAGATTTCCATAATCGTGGAGTTCATATTCAAAGGTGGTACCGCCACCGGTTGGATAAGTTATGGTGGAAAGCACTCCATTCATTGGATAATTATGAACGGTGTCTGGATCCTTATCGGCTCCATAATACGTAGCATTATTTGGTATAGGTATCGTCGGCAGCAATGTGATTGCTGCGCTTGTGTTTTTATTGTTATAAAATCCCCAATGATCTATGTCCTTGGAATACTTATCCGGAAGGCTGTTGGGAGAGATATAGGTGAATGCATAGGGCGGTTTTGTAATACCCACAGCAGATTCAGTTACGGCGTCCAGCTTAAGCCGGCCACTGATATTAGCGGCATTGTTGAAATAGGAATAAGAAAAAGAATATCGTTTTAACTCGTTTCCTGCCACATCTTTAACAACAATATTGTCGAGTTTGGAAGGCGTCAGCAAACCATCGTTCGCATTTAAATACTCGATATCGCTTCGCGGCGATGTGTTAAACTCCAGGGAGCCGGTAGTGAAACTGATCTTATTTAAGTATACATTGGTTATAGCCTGACGGGACGCATAATATTGATGATATTGGGTGGTAATTTTCGGCTCGCTAAATTGACATCCATTTAAAATGGACAAATCCGCCAACTGGTAAAGTTCCTCCGACTTAGCGATAAGGCTCAAACTTTTTCCATTGACATAAGTAAACGTCATGGTCTCCCCGGAAGGCGCTACGATCGAATTCAGATACCAGGCTGTTACCGGCGAGCTGTTGACATCAATGTTAAGTCCGCTGACTCCAGCCATATTGGTCAGGTCGAAGGAATTACTATAGTTATACCCTTGTGTGTTTTCCGGGGTAGCAAAATAATATTTATAACCATCTCCAGTCGTAATTTGCCAGCCGGCCGTAAACTCTATCTTGAGGTTATTCTTTTCATCAGTAAATACCGGTGTTCCATTTAATGCCTTTCCCAATACAAACCGTCCACTATATCCCCCGAAATTATAGCTGTAAATGTCCGGTTCCGCATCTATGTTACCATAGAACACATCGCTGAAGTAGAGATAGTCATTGCTCCTGTTGCTATTGTCCTGATAAGTATTTCCAGCAGTATTGGGCGGAAGGTTTTGAGTATTCATATAGCCATTGGATTTAAAATCATCCAACCCGCGAACCGTCCGGCTAATAACCCCTCCAGCCTGTAACGACCACCCAAGGCCAACCCAGGATGCGTCTTGTGCCACCCTGGTGCCACTAGCATCGTACCGAAGAGCTATGTTCAAAGAATGTCCGGGCGTATTAATAGAATAAATTGGTATGGCAATATCGGGAGTACCATTATACATGCTTACATCAATATCTCCATACTTCCCCAGGCCCGCAGCAGTAGGTGAAGCTGGAATTACATTGTCATTCCTGTAAGTCGTCTGGGTAAAGGCTACGATCGCAAGCATTTGACCGATCAATAACAATAGTAAAGATTTCATATTCTTTATCGACTTTTAAAAGTTATATCCTATGCGCAACAACACCGCCTGCGTCTTCGGCACCTGCTGATAGCTCAAAAAATCCCACAACAACTGCAGCTTCGTCTTCTTAAACACCCGGCTCTTCATCGACACGGTCTTGCTGATGCCCACCAGTCCGCTCCGGGTCCAATGGTCGATTACCCGCAAGTCCTGGTAAGAAGAAAAAGGTGTTGCATAGTTATATTCAAATCCGCCGCTCGCCGAGAAGCTGGCTTTGATCTTTATCTCCAGGAAGCTACGAAGTCCGACGCCCTGGCTAGACAGGGCCACATGCTGTATCCCATTCCCCCACCCTATCTTATAGCTCGCGCCAATGCCCACGACATTCGAATGCCCCAGCCGGTAACCCAGCGACAGCCCCAGGTCCGTCATCGTCGGGAAATAATAGTTGTTATGCGTCGTCTGAAAATTCGCGCCATATTCCAGGCGCTGCAAGAAGGTCTTGGTGTGCTGGTCATTTGGCTTGAAGTCCGGCATGTCCATGTCGCCATTGCCCTGTCCCAGTTTGCTCAACTTGTCTTTATAGCCGTCCAACTGCGACTGCGCCGACTGGAGATTCGATTGCAAGGCTGCCGCCCCATCCGGCCCACCCGCCGCTACCTGGCTTTGTATTTGGCCTGCCACCCGGTCGCGGGTCTGTAACCCAGCCAATGCTTCGGGAGAACCGTAGTTGTCCGGAAGGTGAAACAGTCCCGCCAGTTGAGAATTGTTCTTCATGAAGGTTTGAAAGGCCGGCAGCTTGTTCAGCACCGACAGCGCCTTTTGCTCCAATTGGTCAGGATAGTTCCACATTTCTTTATACTGCCGCAGCTGCTGCGAGTAATAGTACACATCCTTGTTGAGCCCGGCGTATTGTTTACCCAGCAGGCCCTGTACGTTAGCATGTTGACTGATATAATGAGCGATCTGTTGTTTGCGCTGCTGGACAAATGCCTTTGCCTGATCCGCATCCGCCATCTTCGCCTGCAGCGTCTGGAACTGGCCACTAATGCCCGGCACCCCATTCTTTTGTAAGAATCCAAACGCTCCCTGCAAAGAATCCAGGTAGGGCATATACGTACCGTTGAGTCGTGTATTAGGGCCACCTGTATCCTTCTGTATCTTTTGCGCCAACGCCGCATACTGCTGAGCCGATCCGTCAAACAATTGTTTGGCCGCATTACTGTCAACGGCAAACAACCGCTTCCGCATCTTCTCCTCACTGCGCTGTATCTTTTGCAGGTAACAGGTTGTTTGTTTAGTCACCTGCTGATCAAGATTCGCAGTCTTCGCCTGCAACTTGCCCAACAGCCGCGAAGGGAAATGAATCGCCTTTTCGGCCGAAGAGTCAACCGACTGGCCATAGGAGGCAAGGCCAGTAAGGCACAGTAGCAGCAGTCCGCCAAAACCCCATTTCACCGACATAATGATATTTATTTCTTGTTTAATAAAGCCTTCGGCTCATTGAGAATGAGCTAAATGTCCTAACAGACAGGCAAAACACGTCCTTAGGCACACTGACCCGGCTATAGTGCCCCGTAAGACAACAGACAATCAATACACATAAATCCTATTTATGGGCATAATTGAATTTCAATATCAGCGCACAGTTAAGAAGGCAAATGCAAATTAAAGTGGTTGGAAAAGACCGGCGAATACGGCAAGAATGGAACGCCGGCACAGATGCGTAAAGGATCACGCACAGGAATAGAAAGCTCTCTCATGTAAATTTCGGTTTAAGATTAGGGGGTAATGGTTAAAGTGCGGGTAGGATCAGAAGCAACGAAATAAAATAAAGAATTTGAATTTACCTATAAATTTTAGAAGTTATTTTGTCGCTTATATAATCCTACTTAGTCTTTTGTAAATCGCCAATAGAAGAATTCTGAAACATTTTTTCAAATAAATAAAAAAAATATTAAATTCACATATCCCCTTCCCATAGCCGCTAATTTAAACCTTATCGTACTATGGAAAAATTATTTGCCGCCTTTGCCATGCTTGGCTTAGTTTGTGAAGAAGCAAACGAATACCTCAGGACCATTCTCCAACATGACGTGTTCAAAAAAAACTTTATTATTGTCAGGCCGGGAGAGATCAACAGACGTATATATTTCATTGAATCCGGGCTCATCCGGCACTACGTATCCAAGGGGGTTAAAGAGATGACCCATTGGATCTTACCCGAGAATAATTTTGCAGTAATCCATCAAAGTTTCTTCGACCAAATTGCGTCGAACGAATATATGCAGGCTTTAGAAAACACCATTGTCTGGAGTATTACCTATAATCAATTGAAGGAAACGATCCGTCTTTATAAAGAGTTTCAGCAACACGAACACGTTATCAATCATAAATATCGCGTCCTGGGCGATAATATTCGGCTTGAACTAGCCGGCTTAGGTCCCGACGAAAAATATTCGTGGCTGCTGAGAACCCAGCCCGATCTGATCACCCGTGTTAAACTGCCGATACTTGCGTCATACTTAGATGTGAGTATAAACACGTTGAAGGACATCAGAAACAAGAGAGGCTATAAATAGATACGCTTCTGCAATGGAATAGGAAAAATTTCTCACCTAAACAAGACCAATTTGGTCTTTTTTTGCGGGCTTCCACGCGCCATCTTTATCCCCGAATTAAGCAAATCATTATTTAAAACCTTAACACATGAAAAAGCTAGTCACCGCGGCCTTATTTATTCTCCTATTGTATTCCTGCAAAAAGGACACAGTGAAGAATCCTTCGAAAGACATTTATTTACGTTCGGTGCTGTCACATCTCAGGGACAGTCTCCCTGCTGGAGATCTCAGCCGGCTGGACACAACCAGGGCCTATCTCACTGATCCCGGCAAATCAAAATACCGGACTTTACGCCTGGCCTTCGCAGGAAAGCCGATTACGGGAGACTTTGTACTACTTCGAACGGATGAGGATGGCAATATTCTCAAAGGGCAGATTGTTCACCTGGAATTGGATGGACAAACCGCCGCCAGCCTCTCAGGAAAAATTGCCCTTTCTTCCTTGTCCGGCCGGCCCATCCTTCAATCAAAGGTGAGCAATGGGTTTATTGAAGCCCTGCATACGTATAGTCGGGCAGGCACCCCGCTGAAAGAGGTTGATTCCAAAACCATTGCACTCTTGCCAGCGCCTAATGCAGATTGGCTTCCGGAAGTGGTGGTCATAGGGTATGGTTCCGGCTCTACCCCTTCTGACTATATCTCGGTGGGTGGGTTATTGGGAGTGTCCAGTGCGGGCGTTTTGGGTAGTGGAGGGGCAGATGGTTCCGCATCGGGCGGTGGGACTTCTGGCGGCGGTGGGACCAGTGGAGATGGGGGTGATGATGCGCCTGTCTATAGTCCCGTTGATCCGGAGGGGAGTGCCGGGGCCATTCCGCACGGGGTAGGGTTGATAGGGACGGATGCTTTGAAGTTTGAGCAGGAGTATATTTATGGCAAGCCAATAATTGATGTTAGTAAGTACTTCAAGTGTTTTGACCAAATACCATCAGATGGTGCATTATATACCATTCAATTATGCGCTGATATTCCTGTAAACAGCAGTCCCGGCGCTTTAATGAATTTCTCGGGTGGAATCAGCGCTGGACATACATTTTTAGTGGTAACGAAATCAAGGGGCGGAATAAGCATTAGCCAATCTTTTGGCTATTACCCGCAAACTAGCTTTTCAGGTTGGGCTCCCTTTTCACCGATCCCTTCAGCTATCAGAGACAATGGCAATGATGAAGTTAACGCCAGCATAACTATGTCTATAAATAATGATCAGTTTGTCGCAATACGGTCCGCAGCCATTAATCTAAGTACTCAACCATATCGACTGGATAAGTTTAACTGTACAGATTACGCATTAACCGTTTTTAATGCTGGCAGGGCGGTTCCGTTGGTCATGGATCCATACATTTTAAGACAAGCGGGGATAATAATGGGCAATGGAATGTCTTCAGAACCCACCACTGTTACCATAACCAATTCTCCCCAAATGCTATACTCAAAATTATCATCTATGAAAACGGCAGGCAATCCAGAGGCATCAAATATTCAATTAGATTTGTCTCATAATTTTATGTCCGCAGTCAGCCATGGTGAATGCAATTAAAATCTATGAAAAAGCAATTCTTAATCATCGTTGGGATTTTCTTAATCATCTTGGTTAATAATATTCCCCCATTGCATTGGTTGTATGAAAATGATTGCAATTTTAGTAATGTAGATGGTTCATTTACATTTGCTGAAATGAATTTCAAGGAGCGAAATTTCGAAAAATGCCAAAGGAAGTTTTTGGAATTCAAAAAAAGACAGCTTGGCGACACAATTCTCTACCGGCTCTGCCCCATGAACATTTTTCATTTCTGGGACTACGGAGAATATCTTTTCTCCCAAAAGTATAGAGTTCCATATAAACCCTGGCGGGAGATTGACACGAAAAGAGGGCCGATAACCAACAAATCCGGGTTCCAGGATTTCTAAACAACCCAATTTGCATTTGCAAAAAACCCCAACAGGGTAGAGGCCCCAAAACCGCTCTACCCTGTTGCCATTAAATACCTCCCTATAAAAGAGACAAAAAGGTAGTTACTTACAGAATAATTTGCCGTTAATAACGCCCCAACATCCACACATGTATAAATTAGCGCATGTGTGAGTCGAAAAATTTTTCGCCGACAGCAATCCGGCAGGCTATCATCCGCCATGAAATCATATTCATACAAGAAGTTTTTGAATTCGATAGCTCTGTTGGACTAGAGGTATGGGCAGACGAATTGGGAATTCGCCCCTCCGTTCTGAAAAGAATGATACATACCCCGGATAAATTCTTATTATGGCATGCAGCCGCAATTGCCAATTATATAGACGCAGATATAGAAGCCATTATTACCCTTATCAATTACCAGGCAGAAATACAGCAACAGCTAAATGAGGCATGGCAGGCTTACATTAAAAAATGATAATTAAAAAATTTAGCACAAGGCGCTGAAAATGAACACCAAAACTACTTAACTACAATATCCTACGCCATTGTATAACAGCGAAAAGTTGATTATATTTGTATTATGGCACTTTCTCCACATGATACCAACCTTCTTCGGAAATACTTTGCCGGCAAGCCCGTAAAGAAGGCCTATTTATTCGGATCTTATGCGCGCAATACTGCAGTAAAGGGAGATAGCGATATTGATTTACTTTTGGAATTGGATTATTCTAAACCTATCGGTATGAAATTTTTCAGCTTCCAGCGAGAACTTGAAGACTTATTGCATAATAAAGTAGACGTTGTGACCAGTGATGGCATTTCTAAATACGTTCTTCCGTACATTGAAAAAGATAAGATCTTGATCTATGAAGCCACAGCTTAGCGACGAACTGCGAGCCCGGCATATATTGGATGCTATTAAAGAAATTGAGTCCTACCTGCATAATGTATCGAAAGAAGAGTTTCTTGCCAATTCTGAAAAACGCTTCGCTACCATTAAACAACTCGAGATCATTGGTGAGGCATGTGCCCGCATTTCGCCGACCATAAAAAAGAAATATCACGAGGTAGAGTGGAATAATATTATCGGCTTCCGAAATATTTCCATCCATGAATATTTTGGCGTCAATTTCCAGATCGTCTGGCAAATTGCACAGAATGACCTTCTGGTGCTAAAAAAGCAATTTTCAAAAATATTGGTTGGATTTGAGCGCAGTTGAGAAAAGAACGATTGATATGTAAACGCCTCAAATTCGGCTCCATGTAACCCGCACTTATATTCACCCATTCCGAAGAGAAACCCTGATAACTTTCCCGTGTAGGCCACCGCCTCAATGAATCCTGGGGATACTACCCCTAATACACTGTGATTTCAGAAATTTTGTCTTGCCCAGAATCTCCTGTGCTTTTTTGTGATCGGCATATTTCAAAGTTAATAAATACTGTTCTACAACAAGACTCCAAAATTGGAGTAATTTTCCTCAAAACCCTTCATATCGGAGGTCTCTTCCTCCTACAAAATCGCACAATCCCCAAATCAAATTTAACAACTAAAAAATTATTAAGTCATGGAAATGATCATGTAAGCTCCCCCGACTTCCGGCCACAAGAATTAGAGTTACCAATTGAATGAATTGTTAACTTTAAACTTGAATTATGAAACGGAAACAGTTTACAGAAAGTCAGATCGTATCAGCACTGAAA